>ERZ1292642.256-Hain-H14-01um-R1-256-length-35386-cov-12_pt1 | contig 35386 bp, 58 predicted proteins | sample MGYA00564403_ERZ1292642 | MGnify/ENA primary metagenome ERZ1292642 (study PRJEB36523, sample SAMEA6512643) | groundwater metagenome | collected 2019-01-09 | study: AquaDiva: Metagenomics assemblies of 32 groundwater samples
TATTGGATTTGCCAAGAATGCGCCGAATCTCTAGGTCATAGAAATCGATGTGAAATGTCAACTTATCATCCAGACATTTGCGGATGGTGCAATGAAATGAAAACTGTTACTGAATCAAGAGATTATGGATATCCACCTTTCTCAAAAAATAAGTGCGCTATAATAAATAAATAGTTATCTTTGGGTTATCTCACAAAGGTAGCAATGCTCACTCGCGCAGAAATTTGGTCTGAATTCCAGGAAAACTACCGTTACGCTCATGATTACTGGTCTCCCTATGTATCGAACGCGCAAGTATATACTCTAGCAGCTTCTGGATACACTTGGAGCCAGGAAGAAAGAGTTGAGTTAGCTAAAGAAGGGAGAGAGCCTCTTGAGCTTAATATCATGCGCCGTCCTCTTGAGTTCTTTTCTGGCTATCTTCGCGATAACCTAAATTCTATTGTCTTTGCCCCTGTCGAAGGAAGCGACCAAAAGACTGCCGATCAGATGACTAAGCTCTCTTACTACACCTGGGATAAAGGAGAGGGTTATTCTACGTTCTTAGATGCAGCGGATGAATGCTTTAAGTCGGGCATATCCCTTTGTGGTATCCAAATGGATTATAGCCGTGATTTTGTGAATGGGGATATTTCCTTTTATAAACGAACGTTTAATCAATTTTATCTTGATCCAACATTTGAGCGTGTCGACCTTCGAGATTGTGCTTTTTCAATTATGAGAGACTTGCTTGATCGAAATGTCATAAAGCAGCTCTTGCCATTCGTTGATCCAAAAGAAATCGATTCAATCCAAAATGCTTTTCGAGACGATAAATTCTTATCTTACCATCCTAATTTTACCACGCTGAGTCGCAATCGTAATCTGATGGCCTACGATCAGTATTATAAGCGCACGACACGTAAGCGTAAGTTCTTAGTAGATGAAGAATCATCCTATTTTAGAGACATCACAGATTTAGAGCCTGAGCAATTAAAAAAGCTTAAGTTTGGGCTCGGCAGGCTTCGTTCCTTGCGAAATGATCCAGACATCGATCAAGAAAAGCTTCCTCCTATTCTAGATATCCGTGAAGTCGATCGTCCTTTTGTTGAATTGCATGTGATGTTGAATGGTCAAGAAGTCTACAACGGTGAAGACAAAACGGGGATCGTAGAAACGTATCCATTTGCACCGCTGATTTGTTATATGGAACCATCAATATGGATGCCATCCCAAAGACTCCAAGGTATTTCAGCAACGCAATATTACAATCAACGGAACTTTGTTAAGCGCCATATGAAGATTGTGGACATGATGGATTCTGATATTTCTAAGGGATTCCAGTACATGATTGGATCTGTCGCTGATACTTCAGACTTGCAGCAATCAGGCCAGAACAAACTCATTGGCCTAGATCCAGACGATCCATCTGTGCAGAAGTTTGGACAAGATGCGGTCAGACAGTTAACAGGTGGTGGCGCAAACCAATCTCTTATCGAATACCAGGCAGTCTTAGATAAACTTTCTCTTACGTTGGCAAACGTTACTGAATCAGTTATGGGGATAGACGAGGGTGGCAATACCCAAGTCTCAGGAAAGCTTGCTCAAGTAAGGATTGCTCAAGGTCTACGGGCTAATCGTAAGATTATGGATAACGTAGAACTGGCTCAAAAGGTGTTAGGAGCAATCGTTGGCAAAGCTATACAACTCAATATGCCAGCAGGAAAAGTCAAACGTATCTTAGGCGAAGAACCTACAGAGCAATTCTACGAACGTGAATTTGAACAATACGACGCCGTAATCAAAGAAGGCGTCAGATCTCAATCTCAAAGGGATGCCTACTACTATGAACTCATTGCACTCAAACGCGACGGTATTGTTAACGTACCTGAAGAAGAAATCGTACGAGCTTTACAAATGGCTGGTCTCTCCGATCTAGAGGAGGCTATTGCGAAACAAGGCGAACAGCAAAAACAAGCACAGCAACTCGCTATGCAGACTCAGCAGCTTGAAATGGAAGTTCTAAATGCCACAAAAGAAGAGAAACTTGGACTTGCTGAAGAAAGAAAATCTCGAGTTATCTCTAATCTCTCCCTCAAAGACGAAAGAGAATCGGAAGCTCAGCAAAACATTGCCCAAGCAGCTCTCGATCGAGCCAAAACCATCACAGAAATTGCCAAGATGCACGATGACCGCATTTTACAAGTACTTCAATTTGTAAATCATCTCGAGCAGCAGGAAGCTTTAGGCAGAGAAGTTCAAAAAGGCCAAGTCGAAGAGCAATCTCATCGAATCAATGCCGATACACAGGGTTCAGCGGAAAATAGACAAGCTGCAATGCAGTCACAAGAGCTTTCTGGGCAAATTCCTCAACAATAAACTATTTAATAAATAAACTTTTTGTATTATGTTAGGAAGTAACGCCAAGGAGGTTTTTTATGGCATACGATAAAGGTAAAATGAGTGGTGGCGGAAAGTTTATGGACAATGGCAAAGGTGTTTGTTCTTACAAAGACGGCACAATGTCAGCAGCAAGCCGAGTAAAGCCGGAGTGTGGTCCTGGAATGAACGCTGACCAAAAGAAAGCTAATGGTCTTCTCCAAAAAGCGCAGAAGCAAGTTGATTCACTTCGTGGAATGAGCGGAATGTAATTGATGACTGTAAGACCGGTATTGGAAACGCCAGGTTTATTGTTAGACCGAGCATTCATCGACGAAAAAGAGATGATGAAGTCTCACTTGAACAAGGCAGTCGACACTATTGTCATGCAGAATCAAAAGAGGTCAGAGCCATATTTTATTGTTTTTCACGAGAAATCAGACATGGAACATTCCCAAATGAAGATCTCAGTGTCAAACAAACTGCCAGGGTTCGTAACGAATCAGATTGTTTTCTGGGTTTGCAATCATCGTGGGATCTGTGAGTGGTTATGGACAGTGCCTCCAAGTGTCAAAGGTAAAAAACTAAAACCAGAGTTTAATACTTCAGGTGTCGCCTACCTGCAAGCAAAAGGCGCAATGCCATCGTGACTGGCTAAAGCACGTAACAAACGGGGAAAAAATGAGTACGGATACCGTGTCCTTACAAAACGAAATGGAAGAAGAAGTTGTAGAACAACAGATGGAAGCATCGGTTGATCAGCAAGAAAGTAGACCTCCTGAACAGGAACAGCCTAGAGAAGAGCATGTTCCCCTTTCAGCGCATATAAAAGAGCGTAGGAAGCGTCAAGAGATTGAACAGGAGCTTAGATGGTACAAAGAGCAAGCTATGCGGCAACAGCCCGCTCAAGCAGTTCCTGAACCCGACGAGAGCCTTCAAGAGCCAGTAATTCGTGAAGATTTAGGTAAGTTTAAAAAAGACTTTAAGCAAGAAGTAAAGAGAGAATTTTTTGAGGATCAGTGGAAAACACAAAATCCAGAAAAACTCTCTGAAATTAATGAAAAGTTACAAGAATTTTTAAAACAAAGACCGCACCTTGTACGAGCAATTGAAGACGCGCCAAATAGATTTGAAGAGGCATGGACGTTGATGGACGCACTATCACCTAAACAGAAAATTGCCTTGAGACCAGCAGCGACAGTGAAAAAGGATGCTCCCGGTAATCCCGCGGGGATGCCTAAGGCGGCCGCTATGAATCAAGGAATAGATGTTATGATCATGTCAGACTCAGAATTTAACGCGTGGAGGAATTCGCAACGTAAGCGTAGGTAGGTCGTTAAGGAGAATACTTCATGTCAGTCACAACCACCTCATCCTACGGCTCGATGGCCGATAGATGGGCGCAAAGGGCTCTTCTACAAAGAAGCAAACCACGTTGCGTTCACAATCTTTTTGGGCGAGCATTTACACTTCCTCAGAAAAACACCGATACAATGGCTTTTAGAAGACAAGAAAACTTGCCTTCAGATCCTGTTGTATTATCAGAAGGCGCAGATCCTGCACCTGTACAAGTCAACAAATTCGACATTAACGTCAGAATTCAAGAGTTTGGCCAAGTTGTATTGCTCTCACGCAAAGTTATCCTCGTTGTAGAAGATGACACTGCAAATGAGACCGCAGACAACCTTTCTCAGTCTATGCACACCATGCTCGACAAAGTTACTCGCGATGTGTTTGCAAGCGCAGTACCACAAATTTCTTGCCTAAATGGCACAAATGGTAATGCAATTACAAATCTAACACAGATTGATGTTAATAGAGCAATTGCATACTTAGATCAAAATGATTCCGAAAAAATGACGCCTACAATTGAAGGTACTTCACGTTTTGGAACTGGACCCGTAGAGCCAGCATATTGGGTCACGGCTCACGTAAAAATGAAGCCAGATATCCGTAGCTTGGATGCTTTTGTTCCTACTTCACAGTACGGCTCACAAGATCCAGTTCTACAAGCTGAGTTCGGCGCGACTGACGAGGCGAGATGGGTTACATCAACTTTAGTTACAATAACTGATGCAAATCCGCCAGTGTTTTATAACACATTTATTGCAGCTAATGCTTATGGTTATGTTGGATTAGATGAAGTTAGTACCGAAATGATACTAAAACCGTTGGGGTTTAATGATTATTTGAATCGCTTCCAGTCCATGGGATTCACCGCTTGGTTCAATGCAGCGATCCTTGATGACTCGCACATCGTAACCCTGCTTTCAACACAAGCGTAAGCTTAAGGAGACACAATGTCAGATCTATTTTTAGGGCAAACCTGCACCGAAGCGTTCCAGTTTATTTCGGCTGGTACTGCTCATACTTTTACATTCAACTTCCAACCGGACAAGGTTACATTTTATAATCTTTCTGATTGGACAGCTACCGCAGCTGGGCTTCCTATCTCTGTATGGTTTCGCAATCAAACGACTACAGCCCATGCGTTCCAAGAAAGAGTTATCGACTCTTCAGCTGGAGCGTCATTTAACTTCTCTGATACAGCAACAAACGGTTTCACTGTAGCAGATACAGAAGGTGGAGTCCCTGCTTTCCGTGCTCTGATTTCTGGTGTTACTCAAGCTGATCCAGCAGTTGTCTCAACAACTGCACCACATGGCTTCCAAACAGACCAAATTGTTCGAATTACAGATTTGGGCAATGTTGGGCCTGGTGTAGCAGCTCGTGGCATGGACCCTCTAAATAACAACAGATTTTTGATCACTGTCATCAACTCTACATCTTTTTCACTAAGAGATGTAATCACTGATGAGCCAATTGACTCTACAAGCTTCCCTGCTTGGGTGTCTGGTGGTCGTGTGGTGCTAGAGACTAGAGTAATCTCACTCAATAATCCTCAAGTATCACCGTATGCAGTAGTCCCATACGTTCCGAATCCTTATGAATATGATCCAATCGAGTACAGACTAACCGCTGGAACTGCCGTAATGGGTAGTGATGGTGATGTCTTTTTGATTGAAGTCATCAAATATGGCCAAGTAACTGATCTAGGCGATTTACTGGTGTAAGAATTGTAATGTTAGGTGCTCTATATGGGCACCTAATTTATAGGAAATATATGAGTGCTATTGGACAAATACCACATCGGGCAGAGATCCTCAGCGTAAGCATAGGATACCCATGCGTTATCACAACCACAGAAGCTCACGGCTATGAAACGTTTGATTTCATACGTCTTACTAATTTAAACGGCATGATGCCAGCCCCACAGCATGGTGTTGACCAGCTTAACGGCAATAAGTATCGAATCATAGTCACAGGTACTGACACTTTTAAACTTCAGAACCCGATCACCTTTAAAGACATTGATTCAACCAATTTCCCGCCATACACAACAGGCGGAAACGCAAACTTAGTAGAAAATACTTTTATATTTTACGGCCCACCAGAGGAATAACGATATGGCAAGACCTAAGAAAACTGAAGAAGTGCAAGCAAAAGAGCTTGTAGCAGCTATGGTTGAAAAACCAGCAGAAGTAGACATTGAAGATATGCCACTCACAAATCTAGGCGAATACATGCGCTACAACCGAAGAGCACGCGAACTAAATAAGAAGCTCAAGATTCTCCGCTATCCGATTAAGCAATGTCCTGTCGAATTGCACCCACATGAGCGCATTGTATTTGGTCGAAACGATCAACCAACGAATCCGTTACCAGTATTTCTATCCAATGAGATGATTCATTTTGATCGTACCAAACCTAATGATCAGCTCAGACCTGGCAAATCATATGATTTGCCAAGATGTGTAATTCAGCATCTTTCTGAGCGTGGCACCCCAGTTTGGAAGTGGTATGAAAATGCCGATGGAAGCAAAGAGACGCGAAAAGAGTCTGTAACTCCTAGATTCTCGCTTAGAACAGTATACGCGGACTAAAAAATGGCACAATTTGTCTCAGATTGTCTTAGGACAATGCGGTTAGCGATTGCAAAGAGGAACGAGAATGATCCCGATTCCAATGATACAACGCTGTTGCAGTACCTCAATGATTTCATAAATCTGACCATGTCGGATGATGTAAAAGTTTTTGAGCAATTTGGGACATTGTCCTTCACAATCGACGAGACAAACACAACAGGCGTTTATACATTCAACGATGTAGGAGCTACTTCTGAATTTACTAACATTTCTCAAGAAGGCTTCATATCATTGCTAGATCCTCCGGCTGGGTCAATCTCATGGAATAAGTTATGGATTTATCAAGATCCAGGATATTTCTATGGAATGTGGGGAATAAACAACACTGATGTGCTTATTCCTGGGTACCCTACTGAGATGCTTTACTATGGGACGGAAATGGTGTTCAGAACCATTCCTAACACTGCATACTTAGTTGAGATCTATGGGTATAAAATCGTGCCAGAGTTTTCATCTGATGGTGATCCTGCCATCCCTCATGATTATTGGATGCGTTATCTAGCCTATGGAGCGGCTCTCAACTATGCCAGGGACTATCGCTTTGAAGGGGATAAGTTTGCGATGTTAGAGAAGCATTTCTACCATGAGCGAAAACAACTGTTGACGCGTACTCATAACCAACGAAAAATGCAAAGATGTGTGCCCAGATTTTAGGAGATGATATGGCAAAGAATTGGATCGCAGACGCAATCAAAAAACCAGGCGCTCTCAGAAAGGAGCTTGGAGTGAAGAAAGGTGAGAAGATACCAGCTAAGAAGCTAGATGCTGCCGCCAAGAAAAAGGGCGTAGAGGGAAAGCGGGCGAGATTGGCCAAAACATTAAAATCGTTCAATAAATAGGTGGCATCATGGCAAAGAAAATGAAAGAAAAAGTTGAAGTCAAAGTCGCAATGGATAAGATGCCTAAAATGAAAGAGGCAAGAGCAAAAGTTAAGATGGTTAAAGGTAAAAAAGGCGCTATGAAGGGGAAATGCTAATGAAAAAGAAAGCTCCCATGAAAAGTGTAAGTAAATTTAAAGAGAAAATGCCTCCATCTAAAAAACTTGTTACCAAAGGCGGCAAGCAAGTAGCTGGGCGTAAATATTCAGAAGTTAAAGAAGAATATGACGACAAGATCGGCGATGAGGATAACTATCCTACTCGCAAACCAGCAGACATCTCAGGAGCTTTGCGTCGGGCTAAAGAAGGCTATTCTAAAAAGCCACGTGTAAAGCCAGATACAATGAAGGGTAAAGGAAAATAAAATGGTATGGAATGTAAATTCCCCTGATGGGGCTAAGTCTGTTAAGCAAAATACGATCCCAATGCAGCAAAATACTGCCTATCTTCTTAGCACTCAGCAGAAAGACCATTTTTTTAATGAAGGTGCTGACGAAGACGGACACCATAAATGGGCTCAGATGGTAGCTACTAATGATGCAGACAAGTCGTTACAGACAAATGCAAGTTTAGCTACAGGGATGGATCTGGTTTATTTTAGTAGATTCATGACTGCAAGTGAGACCAATAGCGTTATAACTGCACAAAACACTCAAGCTTTTGTTGTATCTCAAAACTCTACCACTCCCAACCCAGCGGTACTCCAATTGTTAGGAATTAGAGCTTGCTGCCTTTTCAATGTATCGGGGGGAGTAGTCACTATGCTGTATAGATTCAATGTGTCGGGAATTGTTAGAGATAGCCCAGGTAAATTCAGAGCAAATTTTACAAATAACTTGCCTACTGAAAATTATTCCGTGTTGGGCGGATGTGTGAATACTACGGAGAATAATGGATATATTTTCATTATGAGGCCGTCTTCTACTATAAATGCAGCAAAAAACGTGTCGCAAATTAGATTCTACAACCAAGATACAAGAAGCACAGATACACAACTAGATCCACTTCAGTGTTGGTTCGTATGTTTTGGCGGGTAAATGGATATTTGGGAAGTTGCAGGATTTAAGACAGGTGTTGATCGGGCGGGAGTAAACTTTCTTGATCCTAAAGATGCGTTTGAAACGCTCCTAAATGGATATATATATAGGCAAGAACTTAAGTCTCGTTTAGGGTTCTCTCAATTTGGCAATAGACTTTCAGATGGGTCTAGAGTGATGGGAATATTCGAAAACGTGCTCCCTGATAGTACCAAAGACCTATTAGTCATTAGCAAGCAGTTCCTCTATAAATACAACTCTTCCACACAAGCATTCGATCAAATCCCAATGGCAGGAGCGGCCCCAGCAGGAGGATTTGCCATTGCAGCTGATGATGACTATGTTTCTGGGACAACGTATCTCACAAAGACAGGATCACAAAGGTTTGTTTTTACTGGCAAGGGAATGTCTGATGTCTATTTTTACAATGGAACGAATGTCCAAAGCTTTACTCTAAATAATCCAGACTTCCAGCAGCCAGCAGCCTCCATTGGTAATCTTATAAGAGCAACGACAGTCATATGGTTTGGCGAAAGATTGAATTTTTTCATTCCCGTGACTACGGTTGCCACTTACAACCAAGGTGTCCTGTATTCAGGAATTAGAGATGCTTCAGGCAATGGAGATAAGTTCAACGTCCCTGGCGCAGGACTTCTTTCATGCGATACTTACGAGCTAATGAAAGGCGCGATCATTCTTGGCGATGTTGTCATCATGAATCTGCAACGATCGAATTGGGCATTAGAAAAGACTCGAGACGCATTCAACCCCTACTTTACTAGGAAGATTCCTTCTGTTCTTGGAACGGATGCAGGGTTTTCGGCCGTTTCTTGGAATTACGAAGTAAAATCAGCTGGACGCACTGGCATGATCACAACAGATGCTAGACAGTCATTAAGATTTGATAACAAAATCCCATTTGTCACATCTGATGATTTTGATCAGAGCCTTTTTGAGTATACGTACGGAGGCTTCGATCGAATCAATGGCCAATTTTTATTCTCCTACAGAAGCAATGATTCAGATTTGGTAGATGTTACACAGGACAAAGTTTTAGTGTACAACTACGAAGAGTCAACTTGGTCTTTAAATGATCAGAGATTCAGCGTTTTTGGTCAAAGCAATGTAGGAACAGATTTAATTTGGGATGACATCGATGAAACTAAAGACCCATCTTGGGGTCGGATGGACACTACTGAACAGATATGGAATCGCATTGGTGTAGGCGCTCAGACTCAGAAGACACTAGCTGGAGACAATGATGGGTTTGTATACCAGATTAACGAAGATTTCGATGACTATTTTGTTGATGTTAGTGCTATTACCCAGGCTGCCAATGCCGTAGTCACTATCGGAGCTTCAGCCTTTAAAATAGGTGACAGGGTAGTTTTTAATAATGTATTGGGAATGCTAGAAATTAATAATAAAGTTGGGACTGTTGTAGCCGCATCACTGACAAGCATCACGGTAGATATCAACTCAACGAATTTTACAGCTTACGCTTCTGGTGGAACTGCCTCAAAAGTGATCGCATTTGAAGCCACAATGAGTCCATTTAATCCATACAGAGATCAAGGGCGTAAGGTATATGTATCCCATGTAGAAGTTCTATTAAATGTAAATGCTGGCGATATTACCGCAGATGTTTACGAAGATGAAGAGCCGTATCCCTTTAAAACAGCTCTGCTTGAATCCCCTCAGCAAACGATCGCAAATATCTCAGCGATCACTCAGGCAAACCAAGCGGTTTTAACGATCGACTCACAAGGGTTTGTCGCAGGAGATAGAGTTAAAATTTCTGAAGTTCAAGGGATGGTAGAGATCAATGGACTGACTGTAAAAGTCCTAAGCGTCACAGACACTACGATGACAATTGATCTCAATACAAGTGGATTTTCAGCGTATACAGCAGCCGGAATTGTTTCTGATGCTAGCGCAACTACAAAAGCTAGAGTTTGGATTGAATTTACAGTGGATCAGGAATCTAACTTCCTCACTTTCTCATTTAACAATGAAAGTGCTGGGGCTCAGACAATAATTTCTTCCATTCGAATACATTGCAGCGTTGGCGCATTTACCAGCTCCTAAGGAAAAGACATGGCAAAGATTCCAGAGTATCTGCAAGTAGGCGATCGTGAGAATATGAGTGTTGAGGAATTGCTTCGCATTGTCGAGCAGTTGTACCGCGACATTGCCATACAGCTCAATCGCAAATGCGATCTTGTACAAAGAACAACAGATGGGCAAGTTGGAGATGTATTTCTTGACCAAGGAACTGTTAATATAAATTTGAATACAGATAAAGTAGAAATGTTAACGAATCATACGAGTACATCGACCGTGACGTGGAAAACTTTGAGCTAACAAGAAGGCAAGAATATGGCATGGGATTGGGGTAGCGCAGGCACAGGAGCAACTAGTGGAGCAGGAACAGGATCGGCGTTTGGCCCTTGGGGTTCAGCTATTGGGGGTGCCGCAGGTGGACTGTTAGGCGGACTGTTTGGGGGATCTGGTTCTAAAGAAACTAGTATTCAGAAAAAACAACGTGAACTTGTAGATCAATTATTAGGCTCACTCAATGGAAAAGGCCCGTATTCTAATCTTTTCACTGCAAACGAAGAAGATTTCCAAAGGTCTTACGTTGATCCTGCTAAATCTAGATTTAAAAACCAAATTGCTCCACAAATTCAGCAATCTTATATACAGAGTGGTCAACAGCGCGGCACAGGTCTAGACGATACTTTAACACGTGCTGGGGTAGACATGGATTCATTGTTGAACGAAGCGTATATGAACTATCAACAAGGTGCTCAAAACCGCCAAGCAAGTGCAATAGGGAATATCCTTGGCCAAGGTGCTGGCGCTCAGCCTGAGCAGTCTGGATGGCAATCTGCGTTACAAGGTTTGGGTGGGTATGCGTCTAGTGATTCTTTCGGGAAAGATTTGGAAGGCATTCTTTCCTCTTTCAATGATCGGAAATACAATCAATCTGACACCTTACAAGATACATTTGTCCCCCCAAGAAAAGGATTCGAAAATGAGCAATACTACAATCCATACACTGGCATTATGGGAGGTCAATAATGACAACACCAAGTCCATTTGAGTTAGGGCGCGCTATAGGCGGAAATGTAAGCGGTGGTATTCGAGGCGCAAGAGAAAATAGTGAGTTGGAAGACATCCTTTCTCAAATTCGCAACCAAGAATCCCCTCAAAATCTTGAATCAATTCTCCAAAGATTTTCCCCTGAAAGGCAAAACATTGCTAAAAATGCTATGCAAAAACAAGGGCAGCAAAGAGCTTATCAAGCTCAAGGGCTAGATCCTTCTATTGCTAACCTTGATCCTGCTATCCAAAAGGAAATCATTAAGAATAAGATGGGTACTGGGAAAATAAATCCTGAAGTTCAGAAATGGGCCTATAAGGAATTAGAGAAAAAACCTGCAATTCAATCTCTAAATAATTCTATAAAAGAACTTAGACGCCTAAATGAAAGTGGAGTTACAGGCCCTATTTCTGGGAATGTTCCATCCTGGCTTGCAAATTCAGAGTCAGATGCTATAAGAAAAGCAATAGACACTGAGGCGATCCAAATCTTGAATGTCCATAAATCCATGTTCCCTCGTGGCCTTACCCAAGGTGAATTTAATACTCTCAGTAAAAAATTAGTCAGCTCAAAAAATACTCAGCAAGCGAACGATGCAATTTTAAATACCTATGAAAGATTAGGAAAATTGCAGGAACAGAAATTGCAAGCTGTTCAAGATGCGACTGAAAAATATGGCTTTGACCCAATGCTTCCATTCATTGTTTCCGGGATTCAAAAAGAGTTCGATGACCAGGAAGAAAAAGAAAATCGTCAGCTATTTGAGACCGTGATGAATTCGGGCAAAGAAAAACCCGCAGAGAGTTCTAGCAAAATGATTAAACTTCGCCATGCTGGGACTGGTCAAACGGCAGAAGTCCCAGAGGGAAAATACTTATCACTTCCTGAAGAACAAAGAAAAATTTACGAAAGGTTATAAAAATGACCCATCCTCTTCAAGAATTCTTTAAAACCGAACCTGCATCTCAAGATAACTCATCTTATAATGCCCATCCTTTATCTGAATTCTTCGCAGAGGATAAGCCTGAAAAAATTGCTTCGCCAAAAACTGAAAAAAATCTATATCAAAAAGCTGTAGAAGAACCTGCACAAATTTTCCTAGGGAATGCAGGAGCAGGATTTAGAAGCCTACCAAGAACTGCTTTTGAGCTTCTTAAAACTGGAGTTAAAAAGGTTGGGGGGAATATTGCTGATCTTGAAGAATCTCAGAGAAACGCTCCTGAATGGCTCAAGAAAACTGGTAATTTATTGGCCCCTACATTTGAAGAAGTTAGGAATCGTCAAAAATCGGAAATGAATATTCCTGAAGAGGACACCGCATTTAAAAGAGGATTGGGGAAGGCTGGTAGGTTTGTCGGAGAAGCTCCTTATTTTGGTGGTATAGGTGGTATCAGAGGAGCTGCGGGAATTGCTGGAGCAGCTACAGGCTCTCAAGTAGCTGAAGAATTAGACTTAGGCCCATGGGCAAATTTAGGATTGACTTTAGGAGGAGCTGCATTAGGTCATACAACTGCGGGGGGACTTTCTGGTATTTCTAGACAAAGAGTCACGCCTGAAGTTAATAGATATATGGAAGCATCACGTGAATTAGGGATCGACCCTTTACTTACTGGTATGAACCCTAGTCAACTCCAACGAGTGGCGCAGAAGTGGGCGACGAATGGAATTGGTGGCCCAGAAATTTTAAGAGATGCTTATGAGGCTCGTTCTGGGCAAGTTTCTAGGGCTTTTGAGCAAGCCTTAGACGAAGCTGGGACAAATCTATTTGCTTCCACCAATGAAGCAGGTCAAGGGCTCAGAGAAGGGATTCAGGAGGCTACTCGTCAGGTTGAAAGAAATAAATCCCAACTTTATCGAGCAGTTGACCGAACGTTGCCAGAAGATGCAAGTATTACGATCGGAAATCCATCAGTTGCTCAAAACCATTTGACCAATGCTATCGACTCTCTTAGTGACACGCTTTCACTTTCTCCACCTGAAAGTTCTATCCATAGAAGAGCTACGGCATTGTTGAGAGATCTGGATGGTCTAACTGATCATTTAGATGGTGAAATTCCAATCCGAGTACTTGAATCGACAAATCGATCTTTAAACGACATAATTCATTATGATCGTCCTGGTGGCGCTGATAAATTATTGATCCCATTTGCGCAAGATATCCGACAAACTTTGGATCGATATGGGCGAACAAATCCTCAATACGCAACTGCTCGGCGCGCAGCTAATGAGTATTTTGCAAATGATGTGGTTCATATACGTCAGAATCTTCTCCAATCGATTGCAAGATCTGAAAGACCAGAAAGCACTCTAGCGATTATGAATACTGTCTCAGGGGTTCGCAATGTTGAAAGAGCCCTAAACTCTTTGCCCCATGGTCAAAGATTAACAGATAGTCTCAAGCGTTATAAATTAGCCGATCTTGTTAGGGACAAAATCATCGACCCAAGTACAGGACTAATGAAAGTAGGTGGTCTTAAAAATTTCCTAAGCAAAAAGACTAAAGATTATGATCTTCTAAGGGAATTAGCTGGGCCTCGTGGCATTAGGACACTTGGTTTGTTAGAACACGCAGGGCAAGGACTAGAAAGAGGATTCAACAATTTGATTAATCCTTCTAAGACAGCTGATACATTGATTGCGTTGAATTCTGTATTGAGTCCTGGAAAGAAAATCGCCTCTGGAATCAATAAATTTGCTAAAGGAAATTTGATTGAAGGGGGAGCAGAAGCTCTTACGGGAGTAACTCAAACAGTAGTCCCCAGAGCTTTATCACGCATGATTTTAGACCCAAATTTTGCTCGCAGAGTGTATTCACTATCTAGAGCAGCAAGAGAAAATGACTGGAAAAGGTTCAATAGGATTTTAGATTCTTTAGACAATGATCTTAAAAAGGACGAAAAACGTTTTGATAAGTATCTCAAGCCTAAGAATTCATCTTCTTCCACTTCTCCTTGAGAGTTTGTGGCAGAACTAAAATATGCAAATATAAGCTTGCAATCCAGCAAATGACTATGGGTGTTAGAATAATAGCTAAAAATATTTTCATAATTTCCTTACAGCTACATATCCTTGATCTGTTTGAGCAATAGAATATTGGTGTGGTTTTAGACCGCGACTTTGAGCGTATACGTGTGCTTCATTTTCTGTCTTAAAGAACATTTTGGTCTCCTTTATTAAGATTGTATCAATTCAGGAGATTTATTGGAATTAGTAGACTTTCTTTTACGTTTCTTGATCTTATTTATTTTATCTGCAGCTAATCTAGTAACAAAATATTTCATAAATTCACGCATATAGTCGCGCTGTTTCTTAATCTTGTGGAATCCTTTTTGAGTTGCTCGCTTTTTCCGTACAACTGGTGAGTCCTCAAGATTAATTAGGTAATGGATTAGATTGTACATTCTGACGCTAGAGGTTACATTATGTGTCTCTGCAACCTTTAGGCAATCGCTAACTATTTTGTCCCAGTTCTCATCAGGAATGTACATTAGCTCCAACTCCTTCGTGTTAGATGTTGCGTTCCATAATCGGTGTATTTAAGCGCATTGAATATTGTCCCATTTGACCATTTCTTCCCTTGTTTGTTAAGAAATCCGTCTAAATTGATCTTCTCAGCAACTTTGTTCATGCTATGGCCCTGCTGTCGATACTCGATCATTTTTTGGACAACTGATTGCTCAAATTCATTTGGGCGAAGTCTTTTATTATCTCCAAGCTCATAACCAAAAGGAATAGGCCCTACGCGCTCTCCACGAGCCTTCTTTGCTGCCAACGCTGCCTTGATGCGAAACTGAGTGATACTTCTCTCAAACCCAGCTACAACGCGGATTATGTCTCTGATCATCTTGGATGCAGGATCATCACTATCTGTTCCTTCCCCAGCAGCTGAAATAACACGAGCTTTTTGGTGTGCTACGGCTTCGTCGATAACAATTCCTCCATAGATGTCTCTCGAAAGACGATCTAGCCTAGCCACAAGCAATACATCGCCTTTTCCTAGAGCAGAGATAGCTTTGAACAATGCCGGTCTCTTATCTAAAGGAGCCGCGCCACTTATGGCTTTCTCAACGAATGATTCTGAAATATGAGTATTGTTTCGCAAGCACCATGCGTTGCAGATATCTTCTTGGGAGGATAGGCCTGCGCCGCTGTCGATTTGCATGTCAGTAGAGACTCTGTAATAGGCTATGACTCTCATCTATTAAAGAATCCTCTATACCACATTAATAAAACGATGCAATGGAGAGTAAAAGAGCATCCTGCTCCAACACCCATCAAGAAATTCCAATTCATCGATTATTCTCCATCAAAAATCTAATAATTCCCATTAAAACTATCAGAATTTGAAGCATCATTCCACAAATCCCCATTGCTGGTGAGAAAACTGAAGCTAACATGCTAATAGCAGCGCCTATAAAAACCCATTTCTCATATTTAAGTGTTCTCATTGAGCATGCCTCTCGAAAAACTCTTTCAGGCCCTTATAAACTCTCGGCCACAAGACAAAGATTATTTGCATGATGCACCCATAACCACGCCACCTGGGCCAGATGGTCTTTCAAAAATAATGTCGATGTCGATCATGATTCCTGGATCTGTGTAGGCACATGTCATGAAACAAAATGCTGATAAAAATAATATTTTAACCATTGTATTCCTTTTGTATGTAAATCTTCCCAGAGCACGTTCCTCTATCTTGCTCGCACGCTGATGCACCTTTTTTCATCTTAACTTTAAAGTCGCCATTTCTCGTGACGTACAATACAGGGATTAATCCTCTAGGATTAGGATGCATTGTTCTCCAATGCGTGATCCCATATTTTCCAGAATCTCTTTCATCACTGCAATCTTTAGACCAAAAAATACCATCTTCCTCATCTCCTTGCCACAAACAGCAAAATCCTCTATGTAAATCATTCATCAAACTCTTTGGGCCATAAACGACTTCAACATAAATTCCAAAAGGTGGAAGAGATTTTTTAACGCTTATCCATTCAGTCATGAGTAGTCCGAAGTTTATGGTAGAATTTCATTTCTCTTCTCCCCAATGTTTGTCATGATTTATAAAGTCAGGTTTTTTGAAATCTTTGGCCAATGCCCAGGCTATTATGTGATCGCAAGAACCCATCGCATAACATGGAAAGTCCCAAAAACTGCATCCTTCCCCAGTAAAATCACATGTGTTAACTCTGGATATTCTTTCGCCTTCATCGTTAATGTAGCTTTCAACCTCTCCAAAAAGAATTTCAGCACTTAAGGGCCAGCATTCTTTCCAATGGTATTTCAAAGCAGCAACATTAGTCCCATCAGGAGGAATTTCTTTTTTAGCATCTTTCCAATTGATCATTTTAAAATTCCTTGTTATCTTGTGCGCACGCTGATGCACCTTTTTTTGGATGCGATCTCAATAAAATATGTCTTCTTCCATATGCATCCGTCCCCATACTTAAAATCTCTAAATCACAATTTTCTCCGGTGATAGTGATTTCATTGGAACGATCAGGAATTTCTATGGGACCAAAATTATTCATTCAGTTTTCCTTTTTTTGTGTCGGCACGGTGGTGGTCACTTTTTTTCATTTTCCAATTTTGGCATCTCGACGGGGATTTTTAAAAGTGATTCTATTTGCTTCATTTTCCAATAATTTATATACCTCTGTCCCCAGATCCTTCCTTGGATGGAGTCAAAAGCGTGCTTCTTGAGGTTTTCTTTGATGATTTCAAGATCGGTCATTTTAAACACCTTTTAATCAATGACAAAGCTCCTCCTATAAGAACGATAGCTCGCACAAATACCCAGATCCATTCAGTTGCTATTTCAGTGGTCATTTCTTTGGATCTCTCTTACTCGATTATTAAGGAAGCTGATCTTGGCCATATGTTCAGTATAAAGTGATGAATTCTTCAAAAATATTGGCTCATGTTCATATGCCCAATCTCGAGCCGATTTTTCAGAGTCAAAGCTCAAGCAAAACTTTGGGCAACCCTTACGTCTGATTTGAACTCTCCAAGAGGAAGTGCCGTTTAGATTTTTTCTTTCGTAAATTGTGGCCATTTTTAAACTTTATTTAAAAAAAGTTTCCAATCTTCTTGAAAATACTCACCTAATCTTCGCGCTCGTAATTCTCCAGTAGATACTTTCCCTAATTCGCATAGGCAGAGCGCGCACGGCAAGACGCCAAAATCTTGGGCTAATTTTTTAATAGTGATACCTCTTTTTTTTCGAGCTTCTCGCATATAAAAGTTAGGTTTAGGAATTTTCACTATTTTTCACCATCTTAACAATTCAACCCACTTCATCGACACCTGTCGCCAAAAAAACTTGGATAAAAAATTTTTATACTTATCATTTTCTGTTTACTAAGTAACATGCGAAACCACCTATTACAGCTCCAAACACCACACAAATAACCATTGCAATGGAAAATAAGAAAGGGTGCATCATTCTTCCTTTGAAAAGTTCTGCCAATCTTCCATGAGAGTTCTGAACTTAAAATTGCAATCGATGTGATATAGGCGTTCCATAATCATAAGAATCCCATTTGCATGAGCGTCTTTGGGAAATTTATTCAAGTCAGGGTATTTGAAATCATGTGGAATATTCTTTAATCTTACTTTTATGAAGAAATCAAATTTCTGCCAAATTTCGTTAAGGTCTTCCATCATTCCTCTTTTTCCTTGTTAGTAGGAAAAACACTCCCATCAGCAGTAATTATTTTTTCTTGTTCGTCAACAAAAGTCCAGTATGCGTCTGAAACTGGAGAAGTCTGTATTTGAACTTTATTTTTTACACAATCATTACATCGCATAAGAGTACATAATTCAAAGAACTCTTTTCCGCATCCAAAACAGGTTTCCATTCGCATCATTCCTCCAATAAAACCTTTTGTCCGCTTATGTGTTCAACATTTCTAATTAGACCGATAGCCTCGGTAGTTGTGGCATCGCGCAATCCTTCCTTTGTAATGAAGTGGACTATGAGAGCGGCATGGAGTCGATTTAAGGAGCTTAAGCATATCCCTGTGTCTTTATCATTCATTAAGGGAGCAATCGATTTGGCCATCTTCTCCATCAGATCCAAGACCTCATGCAAAATATGATCTGGTACATTCTCATCTCGATAAAGGCGAATTAACTTAAGTTTTTTCATGGGTCTCTCTAGGAGCCTGTTCTTTAATTTTCTTAATTTTATCTGCGAGAGCTTCCCTGATTATATAGGACATATTGGTTCTAGCTAGAACAGCCATGATTTTAGCGGACTCGTGCAAAGACCTTGGCAAATAGATAGTTGTTCTGACAAATCCTAACGCATCATTGTTTTTCATAGCCATAATTATGGCAGAATCTTTATTTTATGCATATAAAATCATTCTTTTAATTAGTGCTTGGGGGTATGGTTAAGTTAAATTTGAAATATAACCCCAGGTGCAAAATGCCCAAGTTCGCAAGGCCCAACATCTATAACGGCCGCCAATCAAATCAAGACATCACAGGTACCGTAAGAGCAGCTAATTCCGATGAAGCAGCGGCTGGAGATGCAACAAACCTTTACATCTCCCCCTCAACTCTAGCTTCAGCTGTAGGAAATCTAGTTCCTTCAGCTAGCGCGACTGTTGAAGGTGTTGTTTACCTTACTGAGGGCACATCATCTATTGCATATCCAGTAGCAACTAAATTCTATGCTGATAACCTTGCGATCGCTGGCGCACCTGCATGGAGCGAGACAGTTTCTGGAATTGGCCAATTAGCTACGACTGCCGAAGCTACTACAGGAACAAATGATAACGTAGCAATGACCCCTCTTAAAGTAGCTCAAGTATTGGCTGGCGGAGGATCTTCCCCATCGTTCGCAAACGTACTGATCTCAGGCACTCTTGGAGTTACTGGTCTTACTTCTCTTAACGGATCTGCAACGATTGTCTCTGGAGCTACAGCATTGAATCTTGCGGCAGATGCATCTACAGGCGCAATTAATATGGGAACTGGCGCTGGTTCTCGCACAATTACCATTGGGAACCTCACTGGATCCACTGCCGTTGTATTGAACTCAGGAACAGGTGGAATTGCTCTTACATCAAATCCTGCTGGTAATGGCGATATTACTTTAAGTTCAGCTGATACAATTTTGCTAGATTCAGTAGGTGTCCTTGAGCTTAACTCTTCCTCAGGAGCAATCGGAATCGGAAATGATGCAGTTGCTCAAAACATTAATATCGGAACAGGTGCTGCTCAACGTGTAATTACCATAGGTAATGGCACTTCAGCTTCTCAAGTTGTAATCGATGCAGGCACAGCAGGGATTAATGTTGGAACGAATGCAATCGCTCATAGCATATCGATCGGAAACCAAACTGGAGCAACCGCAGTAGCTATTGACTCTGGGACTGGAGCAATCTCTATAGGAACAGCTGTAGCGAAGACGATCACTATTGGTAACGTTACAGGAGCTACCGCCGTCAATATCAACGCTGGGTCTGGCGGATCTCTAATCACAACTACAAACTCTGCTTTAGGACTAGTTTCTGGAACAGGAACTATTTCAATTTCTGCGGATGCAGCGGCTACAACAGTCAACATTGGTACAGGCGCAGCAGTTGTAAAAACAATCTCAATCGGCGGAACTGGTGCTAACGTAATTCGCATTGGGGACACTCAAACAGGCGGCTCAATTTCAATTGGAGCAGCTTTAACTACTGGCACCCTTGTAATTGGTTCTACAGCAGCAGGAACAGGCACAGTGACCATTGCTGGCGGATCTGGCGCCCAGACAGTCAACATCGCCAACTCAACTGGCGGGAAGACGATCAATATTGGTGCAGGCGCTGGAGCAAACGTCATCACTATGGGATCAATAACTGGTGCTAGCGGAATAGTAGAATTAGTCGGCACAGGAAACTTCTCTCTAGATGGTGCAGCAACTTCAACCTATACATTCGCTCCGAGCACAACTTCTGGAACAATTAATTTTGGCGGAACTGGCGCTAACACCGGAACGATGACTATTGCAGGAGGCACAGGAACTCAAATTGTATCGATCGCTTCTAACTCTGGAGCAAAAACTGTCAACATTGGTGTAACAACTTCAGCCGACACAATCAATATCGGAACAGGTGGGACAGCTACTCAGACAGTCAACATTGGCTCTACAAGTTCAGCATCGACAGTCGTTCTAAATGGAGGCACAGCAGGAGTCGCAGTCACAGGAGCAAATCTTAAGATTGCTACTACTGGTCATGGTCTTCAGATAAAAGGTGGTGCAGCTACGGATTTTGTTGGATCGGGCACATTGACTCTTGGAACTGTGACTATCAGCAATACAAACATAGCTACAGGCGATTTGATTTTCCTACAAAGGATCTCAGCTGGAATCTCAACCACATTGGGAGAGCTTAGCTATACCATTAGCAATGGAGCTAGCTTCACAGTTACTAGCTTAATTTTAGGTACTCCTGCAAGCCCACAAACGGCCGACGTAAGCACATTTGCTTACCAAATCATACGTCCGTTGTAATAAATCAATAGGAATAGCCAGATTTTGTCTGGCTATTCTCATATAAAGGATATTTCTATGGTAAGCCAAGCTAAAGCATTTTTCGAGCCTCTTAGATCAATCGCATTTGGAAGCATTTCTGCTTTATATGCGGACGTAGGCACTCCGACTCTTAATCCAGTTCGTGTGTTTAAAGTATCAAATAACACTCAAGGTCATATGATTTTAAGCGTGACTACTGGTCAAGATGATATGTTTGTCCCTGCAGGTTCATTCACATTGTATGATATCCAATCCAATATGAATGCCCAAAAAGATGATAGTTACGTTTTTCCTGTGAATACTCAGTTTAGAATAAGACAGGTGACAGCTCCAGTTTCCGGGAGTGTGTATATAGAGGTGATCTGTTAATGGTTAGACTTCAAAGGAGTGATTTAGCCAAGGAATTTAGCGAACTCGTAAAACAAGAAATTATTAACCACAATAATTCCATTTTGGCTACGAACATCGCTTTGAATGAAATGCGCAATGCTCTAGAAATCGCTCAGCACTTTTCGGCTACTGAACACCTTAAATGGAATGAGATGTTTATAGCGCATCAAACGGCTTTGAACATCATTTCTGAAGAGTTTAAGGATCGCTTATCAAAACTGCAAAGAGAAATTAATGATAAGACTGCTCAAGCCAAGGCTGATTTAGTAGCTGTCAGAAAAACTTTTGAAGATCGCTCTACCTATTTCATGACAATCGATGGGTTTCATGAATTTAGCAAAAAGATTGATCAATGGACTGCAAATATTCAGCGGTCATTCGAAGTGCAAAATGATGTTCTTCGCCAGCGGTGCGAGAAAATTTCTGACGAGACAAAACAATCAATTGAGATGGTTCTTGCAATAGTGCAAAAAAGGATCGATGAAGGAATTCAGAATAGAAAAGAGCAGGATGTGACCTTAGATCATTTCGCTATTAATTTTTCTGGGATGCAACAGGAGATTGAGAAAGCAAAAAAACGATGTTTTATTATCGAGAAAAATATTGAAAACATATATACCCAGATCGAAAGATTGAAGGAAGCTAAGCAATGAGCCAAGCAGGTCTAATAGACATCGAGCAAGCTAATCCTCAAATCCCAACATCATTTGTCACTGATGACGGAATAGCGATTCCTATAGTCAATGTTTTAGAGATCTTAGGGGTTTTGGTCCCAGCTTCCGGAATTCCTATAGAAACAGCAGGTTCAGGAAATACAGTAAGTATAAAAGTGCAATTAGCTACTGGTTCTGGGGCTCCTGACATTAATAATGCGGGACTAGCAAGTTTTGATTCAGCCGATTTTTCCGTAGATGCTAACGGATTCGTTTCTTTGAGCGGGTCTTCAACTACAGAAATTAACGTCGATGCAAGCACTCCACCGGGCACAGATCCTGTTGTTCCTCTTGCTGGTGTACTTAATTTCACTGGAGCTCAGGTAGCTGCAGGTGTTGTAGGGACAAATGTTCTTCGAACGAATTCTTTAGCTGCTCATACAGTTACCTATGAAATCCAAAGATCAGCAGCGACTCTAACGCCAGTTTTAGCCTCAAACGGCGTTTGCCATTTTGATTCAGCGGCATTTGATGTAGATTCTAGTGGATTTGTCCAGTTAAATGGGGGAGGAATTGGGGCTACGGCATTCGATGTTCAGGCTAACACAGCTCCTGGTACAGATCCCGTTGTCCCTACTGCTGCGGGCGTCGTCACTGTTAATGGAGCTGCTGTTGCAAACCATTCTGTAGTTTTAGAAACAAGGTCTAGAGCAGCGAATGCCTTTAACTTAGAAGTGCAATATGCAACTACTGCTGCTGTTACGGATGCCACGAAATCAGGTGTAGCCCATTTTGACTCAGCAGAATTCACAGTAGACGCTAATGGTTTTGTATCTTTGACTGGCTCAGGAGCAGCCATTACTACCATTAATGGCAATACCGGATCTGCCACTGGGTCTACAGTAACAATAAGAAATGCTGCAACCAACGGGACGATAACTTTTACTGGATCGGGTTCTACTCTTACGTTTACTACAGATGACTCCAATGCAAATTTAGCGATTGGAGGAAATTCTGGTTCAGCTTTGGGTGCTGGGGTTGGGAATCTTCTTTTTGGCAATAGCGCCGGCTCTCTAATTTCGACAAGTGATTCTAACACTATCATAGGATACCAAGCTGGGCAAAGCCTTACTGGGGCTCAAAACGTTGTCCTTGGCACTCAAGCTTTATCAAATGCGAATGGAGCGTCTTCCAATAATGTTATCCTTGGGTATCAGGCGGGTAGCGCTTATGGGACAACAGAAAGTTCCAACATTCTCATATCTTCTGCTGGAGTGCTTTCCGAATCTAATGTGATGCATTTAGGGACTCAGGGTTCTTCACTAGGTCAAGTAAATAAATGCTTTATTGCAGGGATCAATGGCAATACTGTTTCCAATACTCAAATGGTTACTATTAACTCATCTACTGGACAGCTTGGAACACAGTCTCTGCCTACAGCGTTTACCTGGATCAACGTAACAGGAACTTCCGCTACATTGGTACAAGGGAATGCCTATCAAGCGAACAATGCTGGCCTTGTGACGTTAACTATGCCTTCAGTAGCTTCTAGCACTTTTGGGGATACAATAAAAGTTGGCGGATTCGGATCAGGAGGATGGGCTATTCAGTGTGTCGCCACTCAGCTTATCCATTATGGGGCTACTGCAACTTCAGCAGCTGGGACATTGATTTCAACTAATAGATATGACCAAGTAGAGTTAGTTTGTAGTTCTACAACGACTGAATGGTTCGTGCGGTACGTAATAGGAAATCTAGGAAATACATAGGAATATCACATGGCACAATCATCAGGTGGAAATACCTACGGCGTCGCTAAATTTATTGTCTCAGCTGATGCAACACAAGGAAATTACACAACTATTGCTGCGGCTTTAACAGCTTCTTCATCCGGCGATACAATTTTCCTTCGAACAGGAACATATACAGAGAATCTTACGTTAAAAGCTGGAGTCAACTTAGTCGCTTTTGAATGCGATGCCCTAACTCCAAACGTAACGATTATAGGTAAAGCAACCTTTACCGCAGCTGGGACAGTTTCAATCTCAGGGATTAGGCTTCAGACAAATAGCGATTTTGTATTGGCAGTGACAGGAACAGCAGCATCTATTGTAAATCTGGAAAATTGCTACCTAAATTGCACAAATAATACGGGGATTTCTTTTAGCTCATCTGATGCAACAGCAATTATAAGCTTGTTTAATTGCATCTCAAACTTGGGGACAACTGGGATAGCTCTTTATACTTCTACTTCGGCAGGAACAATTTTGTTTGAAAGCTGCATTTTGAGGAATTCAGGAAACTCTGTCACGGCAAGCACTCACTCGGCCGCGCAGGTATCCTTAAGATATTGTAATGCTCAAATCGTTTTTTCATGTAGTTCAACTGCCTCATTTGTAGTGGAAAGTTCAGGATTTTCATCTGTTAATACAACCCAATTTGCAATAACAGGAACGGGGTCTAGCACTTTTGAATATAGCTTTATGAACTCAGGAAACCAGGCTTGTATAACTATAGGTTCTGGGGCATCAGCTTCTGTGAATTTTTGTAGGCTTACATCTTCTGCGTCAAATGTAATTACAGGTGCTGGAACATTAATTTCAGGAGACAATTCCTATCCATCATCGGCTACGACAAGCGTTACAACAAATACAATTGTTCCAGCCTCAGTAAGAACTAGCTCCATGCAACCGTCTTTTTTTGCATACCCAAATGCGGATATTACGAACGCAACAGGGGACGGAACGTTATATACAATTATTTACAATGCAGAATTATATGATGTGGGATCTAATTTCAATACAACAACAGGCACTTTTACTGCCCCGTTCTTAGGTAAATACCAATTTAATGTAGTTACAGCCCTGAGCAATATTCCTGCATTAGCTGTTAATACGCAGCATAGTTTAGTTTCTTCAGCAGGGAATATATATAGATTTAATTCCGATGTATATACAGCGGGAACTTTTAGTGCTAAGTTTTTGACTGGAAGCGTGATAATTTCTATGAGTGCTGGGGAGAGTGTAACCGTGACGACATTAGTAGGAACAACAACAAAAACAGCGACAGTGGCAGGCCTTTCAGGATCAACCTACAGATCTTTCTTTAGTGGTTTTTTGGTGTCGTAAGAATAGATCCAATTACTGAATGAAATCGTATTTATATTTTTCGAATTCTTCTAGGCAACAAGGATCTTTCTCTATAAGATTTTTCAAAATCTCTGAATTTACAATAAGCATAGTTTGGTTATTATTTTTATAAAAGTGTAGATGCCGGTAGTATAAGTAATGAACCTTGTCTATATTGGGAACATCATTAGACTCGATCAAATCGGTTAAGTATTCGTTAGCCTGTTCATACGCTTTGCATGAAAACATAAGCCAATATTGGTTCATATGCCATTCAAAGGAATCTGAACAAGAAAACCCTAACCTAGTCAATGCTAAAAAAATAAATATAGTTTTTTTCATGCCATCCTTTTATTAAAATTTACCCATTGATTTTAGAGGAATTTTTGATATAGTCAACAACCAACCAGGAGTTCCTATGAAACATATCCTACCCACTGACACAGTCAATAAAGTCCTAAATTACTTAGCTAGCAGGCCATATTCAGAAGTAGCGGCTTTAGTTAAGGAAATCCAGTCCAACGCTGTAGCGTACAATGATTCAAGTTGTGAGCAATCTATTCCATGCGAGTCGAAAGCTGAATAATTATTTGATTATCTTGGCCTGTTCTATTGCTCTGTCGGGCTGTTCCTATCCTGAGATTCAGCCCGATAGGCATATTGAGGATAGCTTAGTAAGCTCTCCAGGAGATGATGGGTGGTTTCCTGTATTTGTCGAGGTCTATTCCTTTTAAGGCGTCGATCTGAGAGTAATCAACCGTCCCTTGACGAATCACTTTTTGCAATTTAAGCTCTCCTATTTTGCAACGGCTAGTTTTGGCTGTAGCTATTATAAGATTTTCCTTTATTTCTTTAGACCGTTCTTCAAGAATTGATAATTCGTCCATGATCTGTAAATATTCATTTGCCTGTCCTATTAGGTCAGATTGAACAAACTCAACCCAATCTTTTTCAGTTGGCTCAGGAGGTCTGCACGATAAAAGCTTAGAATAGAAAGATAGTTCGTAACCAAATTGATTGGTCATTTCATATTCATCTCTATCTACCCAAACCATAGCTTGCGAGTCTTCTCTGTACGAGAAATAAAGAATCTTGTTTACTCCCGGCAAATCTTCTAGGATGTGGTAGCACTGGGGTAAATATTTATCTGGAACTTTCCCCTCAAGAGCCGTGGTATGATCTTTAAGTCCTGGGCATTTTATTTCGCAAACGAATATCTCTCCTGGTTTGAGTATCTCTTTCCCATAAAGAGAGAGTCCATTTGGCATTACGCAAAGTCCATCAATCGAGCTGATATGCCAGTTGTATTCGGGGTTTGGGTGTTCTACGACGACTGGTTGTAAATCCGCTTTACATCGTTCATTTATCCACGCCCTGGCGATTGGCTCCATTGCAGAACCCCTACGCATAGCATCGTTTACAGGCGTAGGTTTGTCTTCCATGATATCTTCAAAGAGTTGAAGAGGGGTTTTAAAACCCACTCCCATGATAGAAGCTGCGCTTGAGCTGCCAATCTTAAACTTGCGAAAATCTAACCATTCTTGAGAGCCCTGAACAAGTGGAATCACTTTAATTCGGCTCATTTGACTCAAAATATGTTCATGAACTAAATTGTTTATAAGCATAAGTTCCTCCTCTGTCCCGTGTGCACACACGGGTTGTTTGTTTAGCGATGTTCACCTCTAGATTACCGTCCTTACCGACGGTAACTAGAATCTTTTTAATTCCATTTGATCGTAAAGCTTGTACTATTTCTTTATAAAATTGCAATGCAACTGTGGATTCATCATTAAAATGGTGTTTGGTCTGTATCATAATTGTCCGTTGGTCCTATCAAGATTTCTTTCTTCAGGCGCGCTTCTTTTCTCTTATTGATCGAGTTTAACAAACCAGAGAGAGAGCGTTTTGGAAGACCAAAGAAATTCGTCATAGGCACTTCTAGCTTTCGGCTATTGGTATAAAACTTCAGAAGGTCTTCACGATATTGTTTATCCTCTCCTAGCAATAAATTTTCAACATCTTGTGCTTCTTCTTGCGAAATTGGCTCTTCGGCGATCTGTGGCTGAACTGTTTGGGAATTCCGAATAGTTGGCTCTTCATGGACAATGTCGGCTTGATCCATCTCTTCCTTGGTATATACGCCACTCAAATCGGCTGGAAATGCTTTTCGCAAAACAGAGGATTCGGCACATTTCCCAAGCATGACATGAGGCTTGTCTTTCCACATCCCTGTAATTGTACCGTCTTTTTTCTTGGCAACATACTCATCCCAATAAACAGTGGAGGCAATTTCGTGCCATTGTCCGTCTACCGCTAGCTTTTTTACATATGCTGTTGCTGAGAATACTTTTCCTTCTTTATATGCGAATGTGCATTCGCGCCCAGGCATATACTTGTTCGTCCTTTCGGCAATAAGTCTGTATCCATCAATTCCCGTTTGAATGGTCATAACTTCTTTTCCGTCCTGCCAACGCTTTACAGCATAAACCTGCTTTAAGAATGGGTCTAGGTGCATGCGATTGCAAGCGTGGATAAACAACTCGAGTTCGTCGTCTGTAGCTCCTCTGCAAATGGTACGCTTAAGCAATTCAATCTTTTCTTCTGCCAGAGTGGCAAGAGAAATTTGACTATGATTTTGGGATATTTGAATGGTCATTTCTTCTCCTTTGATTTTTTTGCATATTCTAAATCTTCTTGGTCAGTCTTTGTTATTTCATCTTGTTTTTCTTTCTCGCCCAAAGTTTCAAACCAATCTAAATATTTATCGAGTTCTGAGAAGGAATTGAATGTTTTCACGACAACCTTGCTGTTAAATATTGCTCTAGTCTACACTATTTTAACCTTTAAATGCAACACATGAGGACAAAATTATGAATTTAAGAGAATGGCTTTTTTCTAAACGAATGTCTATAACTTTCTTTGCAGCTGTCATGAAGGTTGATCGTAGTTATGTCCACCGATGGCTAAAGGGAAACAATGTCCCATCTGATTACATCATGGATCGGATTCGAGAAATTTCCTTAGACAAGGTTTACCACAAAGAGGATCTTAAAGATGTCCAAGTCTCCCGCGAAGACAAAGAAAACTAGGTTATCTAGGTTCAGGATTAACGAAATGAAAGAACCCCCCTTAAAAATCTATGGGGTTGGAATATATTTCCCCGAAAGAGACCCGTTGGATTTTGAGGTGACTGCACATGAATTCGACATCATCAAGGAAAATGTATATTTCTATGCTAGAGGGGAGTTTGGAATACGTGAGTTTGTGGCTTCGTTCACACACGTAGCTTACATAGTGGTAAAAGACAAGCCAATGGAAAAAACAAAGGTTGATTTACCCAAAGATTTTGGCAAGATTTGCTAAAAGTCATCTTCTGGGGGCAGCGAGTCCATGTGTCTTTTAAGCTTAACTCCCAGAGCGATGATAATCGATATCGCGGACGCCACTACAATGAACTTAACCACTTTTTACCCCTTTTCCCAACCTGGGATTATTAGTGAAAGTTTTTCTTTATTTAGGTTGTACCATTTTGCATCTAATATTCGCAGCTTTTCTTCGGGAAAATATTTACGAAATCTTGCAATCTTGGTTTTGGACTTAGAGTCCATGAATCCTTTGACCTCTAGCCACTCATGCGTGCCGTCTAGCTTGATTATCTGGAAGTCTGGAAGATAAGTGACGCACCCTCGTTTAATCCAATCAAACCAAAAGGTCTTAGGCTCATGGAACCATTCTTGAATCTCGCCGCGTTCCTTTTGCCATTGCAAATATCTCCCGACGTTGCTCTCCCAAGAAGATCTATAATAAATTCTTCTTCCTCCAAATTCTCGCCAGGCTTGCTTAAACTTTTTGTCCGGTTTTGGAGCGTCGCAATTTTTAATCGTTTTCTTAATTCTAGGCGTCACAGAACAGGTCTTTAGCCTCAAAGCATTCTTTGCCCACGCAAGAGCTTTTGATCGGTTTGACGCGCTTTCTGGGTCTTTTGATGGTGTTTTGCGTTTCTTCACAGGTTGTGCACCAAAAAAGGAGCTGAGGAATCCCATATTTATCTAACTTTGAGGCATAGTCAAAATATTTCCTACAGCAAAAAGGACAGCCGTCGGAAATTGGCTCAAACACAAGGGTAAATCCATGGGTACTTGGATAAAAAACAAGGCATATTCAAATAAGAAATTTGTGTCATCGAAACCTTGCACATGCGTTTTCTGCGGGAAGCATTACAAGGAAAAAAAGACTAAGGTCATATGGAGAGACGTGGTGGAATGTCTGCACTGCGGGCACATATGGATTGTTTCAGACCTCAAAGAATATGAGCGATGGGCTTAAATTTCCAGGGTTTTGCTGAAAGCTTTTGAACTAAATGGCTAAGATGGGGTAGCTTGTAGAGAAAGAAGTAAACCCTTGGTCTGTTGATTAGTCGTCGGCAACCAAGGGTTTAGGGATGCTATGAACTCGAACCAAATTCTACCAAATTTCAGTGATTTCACAACACTAAAATAGAATCTTGACGATCGATACTCCAGTTTCCCTAGATCACCCCAAATGACTAGGAAGTCCAAATGGCACCCACTGAAGAAAATCTACCCAGAGCATTTACAGGCATCTGGATTCCAAAAGAAATCTGGCTACACAAAGAATTAACCATCGAAGAAAAGGTTCTATTCGCTGAAATTACTAGCTTAGACGGACCCGAAGGCTGTTTCGCATCGAATGATTATTTCGTTAAATTTTTTGGATGGGGAGAAAGAACCATTCAATTGCACCTAGCAAAATTAAAGAAACTTAGATTTATCCGCGTCGAAAGTTTTGATGGCAGGAAGCGAGTTTTGCGCGTGTGTAAAAAAACTACTCATGAAAATTTTGACACCTCTAGGGTGAAAGATCTTACACCTCCCCCCCGAAAGAAATTACACCCCTCGCCCATGGGGAGTTCTATAGAGCCGGAGAGTAAAGGTTATAACAAAGAAAAAGAGGAGGAGGAGAGGGCGAAGCCCAAAGAACCTGCACCAACTGAATTGGAATCCAAGAACGCAGAAACCAAGTTAGCTTCAAGGCGCAAAAGGCTGTCAGAGCCTGTACACGACGAGGAGGCTTGGAAGAAAGCTCACATTGCTAGAGAGAGGAAAAAGGTCGCTGTTAAAGAGTCAAAGGCCGAGAAAGCTCAGCAAAGCTACGAGAACATGTCTCGCGCAGAAAAGATTTACCGTGATTGGCTAAAAAACCCAGGGTCTTGGGAAGTTTCTAGAATGGTGGCAGTGGAAGGAATTCTTTATGGACGACTCTTAATCGATGGAGAGCTTAAAATGGTTCGCCTGCCTGACACTGACGAGGAGCTTGCTACATGGAAAAAGTAAAAATCCCCATAAACCTAGAATCTGAGGCTGCCGTTCTGGGTGCAGCGATGCGCTCAGCAGATTCTGCGACTGAGCTGACACAGAAACTTAAGATCACGGATTTCTTTGACGCAAAAAACCGCGAGATTTTCGCTAAGATCAACGATCTCGTCCTTAGCGACCATCCAGTAACTTTTGAAAGAATCGTGCATCTTGTGCCAAAAGAAACGGTTCCATTGGCCTATCTTGTCGACTTGCATCACATCGGTTCGGTAGTTTACGATCTTCATGAAAATTTGGAGAAAGTAAAAGAAGCCTCTGTCAAAAGGAGAATCCAAGAGATCTCTGTTCGAGGGCAGCTAAAAGCTGGGGGCGAAGAAAAAGCTGAAGAGGTTGTTAAGTCGATCGAAACCGAGCTTTTCTCTTTGACCCAAGAGACCGGTAAAAAAACTCTTCTTCCGTTCGTCGAAATTATCAACGCGCCCAAAAAATTCGATGTTGCTCTCCAAGAAAGAGTGGCTAAGTTTGAATCTGGAGAAAACACATTCGAAGGAGTCCCTACAGGATACATTGACTTAGATAGAATGATCAGAGGTTTTCTTCCGGGCCACTTGACGGTGATAGGTGCTCGCCCTGGATGTGGTAAGACGAGTTTAGCGCTAAATTTAACTGAAAAAATATGTTTGAACAATAAAATGCCTGTGCTGTTTTTCAGCCTTGAGATGCCTGCTAAGGAGCTTTGCGAAAAACTTTTGTGTCAAAGCGCAGGAACATCCCACCGCGAATTCATGCAGGGGAAAATATCTCGTGCAAACGTAGATTTCCTCATACAGGTAGAAAAGTCCTGGTCTTCTAGATCTCTTATCATCGAGGATCAACCTTCCCTTACAATTGATCAAATCAAAGCTAGATCTGTGCGAGCAAAAAGAGTGTACGGAATCCAGGCAATTTTCATAGACTATGTGCAATTGGTGAGATCTCCTGGAAAAGAAGCTCGACATCTAGAAATTGCCGACATTTCACGGAGGCTCAAGGAGATCTCAAAAGAATTAGAAGTTCCCATAATAGCTCTTGCGCAGCTAAATCGAGAGAGCGAAAAGAGAGACTCTAAGCGTCCAGTCGTCAGCGATCTTAGGGAATCTGGCCAGCTAGAGGCTGATGCCGACGAAATTCTTTTGCTTCATAGACCTGAGCTTTACGATGCTCATGATTCGCCTGGAGTTTTAGAAGTAAACATAGCAAAAAACAGATTTGGGCCAACTGGAACAATTAAATTGGCATTTAACACTTCAATTGGGAGCATCGAAAATCTTGCGTATAACTTTAAATGATCCTTACACGTACATCGTTATGCTTCTTAGAAATGACTTGCCAAAAGAAGTCTTCGCAGAGATTGATATTCCAGCAAACAAGCGGCATACGCCACTCATGGAGATTCTGCAAAAGATCATTAAAGAAGGTCTTAAGGTAAGCGCGGAGAGCATTTACACAGCTTCTGCTAACAACAAGCAAATCGTAGCCGAGTACATGGCTTTATTGAACGATATCGATTACAAAGAAATGCAACGAACTACTTCCCTGCCATGTCTCCCAATTCTCTGATTAAAAGATAGGCTAGGGTGGAAAGAGCGGCGACGCCTATTAAGACTTTCAAAATGGGGAGCACCAAATGCAAGTTCATAGAGTCACCGCTTGTCTTCATCTTTATCATCAAGGGATATTTTTATCAATGATGCTCCATGCGCCGTATGGATTCTTTCTGGCATTGGCCATTTTTCATCTGGTCTCTCATCGATTATGATCTTTTCGATATAGGGAACCCATCCTTGTCTTAAAAGGCAGTCATGGCAATATTGTAATTCCTCGATGATTTCTTCAATTTGCTTAACATGGATTGCTCTTTCGTGCCAGCAGCCGCATTCTATGCATTTTCTACTCGTCATTCGAACCTTTAAATTTATCTTCCGGAATGCATATTTCAGTTGCTTCGCACATGCAACAGATCATTTGTTTGCCACATGACGCGCATCTTTCGATATCACAGTATTCTAAGTGGGACGACCCTTTAGGACGTCCGCAGCCGACACATTCGTTGCCATCCCCATATTCCCATAGATCGATTATGCTACGACTCTGCCAATCGATTTCAGGATCATTCCAGTTCATAATTCCTTTCTAGATTCATAAAAAGCCTCTTGCATCAATTTTATTACCGCTTTGAAGTGAGCATCGTCTTTGTATTGAGATAGGATGCTTACGAGCAAAGAGGCCATAGTGCTTACGCCTTCAGACTTTGAGATCTTATTCATATCCATGCATTCAAGGATCAAATCAGTAGCCTTATCAACCCTAGATTCCATGCCAGCAGGCAATTCACCTTCAGAAATGGTCATTGTCTTCTCTTTTTTGTTCTTCTTTATTTTCATTAGTAATCCCATGCATTTCTAGATATTCGCGAGCGTCTTCGATTGTCAGAAACCCTTTATATTCTATTTTAGGGGGGCCATTCAAATAAAATGACTCCACAGAAACGATAAATAATCCGTCAGCTTCGATCAATCGGAAGTGTTGTAATGTAGTTCCATCCATGTGAGTCTTGTGGTCAAAGTGATCAAAAATCATCCCAACTGAGACAGTTTTGAACGTTTTCGATGTTTTCCCAACCTTAATGTTTTCTAGCATATTTTGCCCTCATGTTTTTGCGACGCACAAAAAAATTAATGTGCGTCGTGACTTAAATTTATCCCTGTTGTCCTAAATCATAGTGCTATGTATATTTTAATGCAACTTGTGTTGAATCCTATAGGAGGAAAATTGTGAACGAAGAACAAAAAGTATTGAGGTATTTTATAAGTTTTGGACTGATGGCTATTTATTTTGGCGTAGCAGTCTTATGTTATGAAAAGCTTACTCCAATCATGGGACTATTTTTCTTTGCTAGCTTAGGACTCAACCTATATGTCGTTTATCGAATCTGATAAATGTTTTAAAAATATTTAACACCATGTTACGTTGTTGCATATGAAAAATATCATTATCACATACTCTAATGGCGATACTGAGAAATGCTCGTTAGAGGTACGACGAGCTATACATATGCTTAAGGAAACAATTGACTCTGAGTTTAAACTAGCATGGACTTCTCCTGATGAGAATGGTAACTATAAGCGCATATTGAATATGCAGCATGTTCGCTCGATCCAAGTTGTAGGTCACGACGAGGAGCCAGCCGTTGATTAATTGGACGATTCAGAAGCGTAAGATCAAAGACCTAAAGCCTCATCCTAAGAATCCTAGACGTATGTCGGAGCATGATGCAGGGAAGCTTAAAGAGTCGCTTGATGAGTTTGGCTTAATCGACAAACCTGTAATCACCATTGATGGATTAATCATCGGAGGCCATCAGCGCATTTCTGTGCTAAAAAAGAGCGGCGCAAAAGAGATTGATTGCGAAGTTCCAGATCGTGAGCTTACACAGAAAGAGATTGATAAACTCAACATCATGCTAAACAGAGTGAAGGGCGATTTCGACTACGATATCCTTGCAAACATGTGGGAAGAAGAAACTTTATACGAAGGCGGATTTACGCAAGAGGAATTGTCTATGGCAGATCCTATCCCAAGCGAAGAGCCTAAATCCGGCAAGAAGAAAAAGACATGCCCGTCATGTGGACATGAGTTTTAACATTTCTCATAGAGAAAAGATGTGTTCAGAGATTAACAATTGACCCGAGTGGATTTTAACAATGCCTAAAAAACGCACTGGAAAACCTCCTGGACGACCTAAGATACCTTTAATTACACCCGATCTAGATGAAGATGACCTAGCTAAAAAGCTTCCTCCAAAGCCAGTTGATTTTGAAGCTGTTCTGCATTGGTTAGATCTGGGAGCTACAGCTGAAGAGATTGCCGGATCTTTTAGAATTGGAGTAAGAACTTTAGATAGAAGATTAAATGAAAGATTGGGGTTCGGATTTGGCGAGTTAAAAAAAAGGGTTTGTGGGCGTGCCAAAATTCAACTAAGGCAGAATCAATTTAATTTAACTAGAACTAACGCAACAATGGGCATTTGGCTCGGGAAAATTTGGCTCGGCCAGAAAGAAGATGTTAGTGAACTAAAGGAGCTTATCGTTAATGAACTCAGAGCAGGAATTAGCCAACTTTCTCAAGAGTCCCGAGGCCAAGCTGCTAGCATCCCAACGGTGGAGACTGAACAATCTTTATCAGATAGTTGATCGAGATGGTAATTCCATAAAGTTCAAAATGAACCAAGTGCAGGAATATGTATATACGCGTCTGCACACCCGTAATCTTGTTCTCAAGGCCAGGCAACTTGGGATGTCGACTTTTGCTGTTATTTATCTCCTCGATGAGGCTCTTTTCAATGATAATCTGTCTGCCGGGATCGTTTCCTATTCTCTTGAACATGCTCAACACATTTTCAAGCGGATAATCGGCCATGCCTTGGATAATCTCCCCGCTTGGATTAAGCCCATCACTGGAGTGATTCAGCGTTCTGCTAGAGAAATTACTTTTGAGAATGGTAGTTTTCTCCGCGTTGACACAACTTTACGTGGAGGAGCTTATCAGCTTGTTCTTGTTTCTGAGTTTGGTAAAACTTGCGCGCGTAATCCGGTCAAAGCTGAAGAGGTAATCACCGGAACGCTTAATACACTGTCTAAGAATAGCAAGTGCATTATTGAATCGACCGGTGAGGGAAATGAAGGGTTTTTTGCTGACATGGTTAATATGGCTCATGTTAGGGGTGGGAGTGATCTTTCTCCTTTGCAGTACCGCCTATTCTTTTTTCCTTGGATGGATGAGCCTAGCTATACCATGGATCAACAAGTTTCTATCGGAGTAGAACTTACTGATTACTTCGCTAAAATTGAAAAGGAAACAGCTAGAAAAATAAGCCAAGGTCAGCGTTTCTGGTATGCCCATCAGCAAAGCACGCAAGGCGACAAGATGAAGCAGGAGTTCCC
>ERZ1292642.259-Hain-H14-01um-R1-259-length-35297-cov-9_pt1 | contig 35297 bp, 46 predicted proteins | sample MGYA00564403_ERZ1292642 | MGnify/ENA primary metagenome ERZ1292642 (study PRJEB36523, sample SAMEA6512643) | groundwater metagenome | collected 2019-01-09 | study: AquaDiva: Metagenomics assemblies of 32 groundwater samples
TTGGCTATAACGCATTGGGGTGAGTATGTCGCCGCGCTCCCCATCGAGGACGAGCAGGCGAAGCCGTGAAGCCGACCCGAGAGCGAACCTGCCGATGGTGCGGCCACGTGTATCGGGTGTTCTCTGCGGCGCAGATTCGAGCGATTCGCAAGACTCGCGGTAGGAGTGCGCAAGCCTGGGCGAAGCACCTGGGTATCAACATCACTTATCTATCGGGGCTGGAGAACCGCCGCTGGCCCATGACGGTGCGGCTCCAGCGCGCCTACGAGCGAATCGTTACGAGGGGCAAGCCAAAGGAGGTGAAGCCGTGATTCCCGATGTGGTACACCCGCATGGCCGCATGTTCCCCGTCAACCAGTGGGAGAGGAAGATGCCTGAAGTCGGAGTAGACCCAGCAGCCCCGCCGCGCAAGCCGTGGTGGGAGTCCCTGTGGGCGTGGCTCGTGGGGCAGGACTGAAGCAGAAGCGAGGCGCTGGTGGCGCGACGCCCGATGGGCGCGGATGAGAACGGAGCCTCACAGCCGTCAGCGGACCTACGGGCACCGCGAGCTAAGTCGCCGGGAAAGTGGGGAACGCGTGCAGGCTCGGGAGAACAGTCGCGGCCAGCGCCTCAAGCGAGAAGTGTCGGCAGCATAAGTGCGAAAAGGACGCAACCGAACTGGTGATGTGGCCAGGTCGAGAACCGATCCCGATGTGTGCTCAAGACGCCCAACGAGCGCGCAACGTCGGCGTGGCGATGGGGTGCTACATCCACACCGAACCGATCCCGAGTCCAAGCGAGAATTAGCGTGAGCAAGCCACGAACGATGGGGGAGGCGAAGTGAAGCTCATCATCGAATTGATCGCAGGCGAAGTAGCGGCGGTAAAGCGATACCTCGTGGGGCGAGCGTTCGGGACCGCGATCCAGAGCGCCCCCGAGCAGCCGGTTGTTGACCGAGTACTCAACAAACTCGTCGAAGCGGCAAAGACGGCGGAGGAGCGATGAGTAGGGCGATCGCGAAGGAAGGAACAGCCGTGACGGAGCAGGAGCTGTCGGCGCTGGAAGCGGTGGCGAAGGCGGCGACGCGATGAGTTGTGAATGCGAGTTCGACCCGCGCTACGACGAGGATGATGGCGGCCCCGGCGAGGCGTGGCACTTTCATCGGGTCTGCCCGTCATGCGGGTGCGAGTGGGCAGCATTGCACTGTCCGCACGATGGCTATCAGAACCCGTGCCCGAGATGCGGCCTCCTCCCGCCGCCGAGCAGATGAGCCTGTGACGATCGCGCGCCGCGTTCACTTCACAACGAAAGGAGCCATCATGCTGAAAATCGCGCTGGTGTTCTCGCTGGTGCTGCTCGGGGGCTGCGGCTGGGGCAAGGAGCCCACCGCCCAGATCGCCGGACCTTCGGTGGTGGTGCCGAAGTCGCCGCAAGCGCGTTGCGACGCCGGGCGCGCACGCAATCTCTGCATCGTCGCCGGGGTGGCTCGCTTCGACCAGGACGACCGCGGGTTGATCTATTGGTCACGTTGGGATGGAAGGTGGCTCGTCACGACCCCGCTGGACAGCACCGACTGGATTCAAGTGCAACGCGATTGGCCGGAATGCCGCTGCAAGCACGGGGTCGGCAAGGGACATCAACGGCCGCACCCGGGCAAGGGACACAAAACGAAGTGATCGCGCGCCGCGTTCACTTCACCGTGCCCGCTCTCCCGCCCACGCTCAACGTCTGGTCGCGCCTGCACTGGAGCGCCCGAGCCCGTTACTCCCGGGATTGGAAACTCTGGATCAGGGCGCACGCGCCGGACGTGCCGATGTTCCACAAGCCGGTGGTGGTCACGCTGACCTTCGTATGCCGGAGGCGAAGAGACGCGGACGGGATGCCTAAGTTCGTGCTCGATGGGCTGGTCGGGCGAATCCTCCAAGACGATGGGCCGGATTGCGTAGCCGAACTGCGGCTGCGGGTCGAGGTGTCCCGGTCGGCGAAGGCTTGCACTCGGATCGAAGTTCAAGCGGCGGCCGGGATGGCCGAGATAGAACGGGCGATCTGCGGGCAGACATGATAGAATCGGCCACGGAAGGCTATGGGCAGATCGAGCAGCGTCACCGGGCTTCCCCATCCCCGCTCGGACCTTGAGCGCTTCCTGACCGCGCTGCGGCGCGCGGCTCCGATCGTGCGCCGTCCCGACCTCGACCTCGGACCCTCTCAGGACTTGCTGTCGCTCGGCGGTGGCATCCTGCGGGTGAGCAACGGCCTACTCTCGGCGATCGGCAGCAGCACCAGCACCAGCCCCGCGTTCCTCGATGTCGCCCAGACGTGGACGGCGGCGCAGACGTTCAATGCCCTGACAACATTCGCGGAAGAAGCGGATTTCAACAAGATAGCTCTTTTCCGCCCACCCGCAGGTTCTTACGTGCGATTCCAACCGGCAGCTACGGTTGCGTACTTTGAACTTCTGGACGCGGCCAACCTTGTGACGGTTTACCTGAAGGGGACTTTCACTACTGGCTATGATCTGAGCCTTCCTAATTCGAGCGCGAATGGGTACCTCGCGTTGCTCGCTGGCTCAGGGTTGCCTGCTGCTGGCGCGCTGCCTTATGGTGCCGGATCAACAACGCCGCTCGCATCTCTCGCCATCGGCGCCGCCGGCACCTTGCTGCGCTCGACCGGATCGGCCCCCTCGTGGGCTTCGATTGCCGATGGTCTCACCACGCTCGGGATCCGCGACACCAGCGCCGCCTTCGACGTGGTCGTGGGCGCCACCTCCTCGGTCGCGCTCACCGCCGCCCGCGCGCTGACGCTCGACCTGGTGAACGCGCCGCGGACCCTCAAGTTCGGCGGCAACCTGACGCTCGCGGCGGACTTCGTCACCGCCGGGGCGAACTCGCTGACGCTCACGACCACCGGTGCTACCAACGTCACGCTGCCTTTGACGGGCACCCTGGCGACGTTGGCCGGGTCCGAGACGTTCTCGGGCAAGCTGATCAACACGCCGGCGGCGGCGGCGCTGTTCCAAGACGCCACCACGATCACCAAGCAGTTGGCGATCAACCTCTCCGGGATGACGGCCTCGCGGCTGCATGTGCTGGCGTTCCCGAGCGCTGGCGCCGTTACGTACACCTTCCCGGGCCAAACGCCTGCTAGTCAGACGATCGCCACGCTTCAGAAAACACAAACCTTTACCGCCGGACAAACTTTCAGTGGCGGATTCACATCCGAGGCGGGCGGAACTATCACCGGGGAACTGTCGCTGGCCGATGCCGTTAGTGGCCTCGGCCCCATACTGAGAGCCACCCCCAGCGCCACGACCGGCGCTTATTGCAGCTTCCCCGACATCGCTACCGATCACACGGTCGCGGCCAAGACCGGGACCGATGTCAACGTGCTGTCGTCGCCGGCCGCGAGTATCGGCACCACCAATATTTCGGCTGCGCCCACGGCGGGCTTCTACGAGATCCAGTTCTACCTCGAATGCACCACTGCGGGCACGGCGGGCACGGTGAGCGCCACCTTCGCCTGGACCGACGATATTGGGGCCACTTCGAGAGTTTCTGGTACGCTGTCGCTGTCGGTGACGGGAAGGCTCGGCTTCACCGACATCCTGACGCTGCCGATCTACGTCGCGTCGGGCGCGGTCAGCTATGCCACCACCGTGGTCGGGGCGCTCGGGAGCCCCGCCTACCGGCTTCGCGCCCGGCTGGTGGCGCTCTAAGCGGAGGGCAAAAGACATGAGCAACGCGGTCGCCGTGATCGCTCGCAGCACCAACAATGGACCGTTCATCTACAGCTTCAGCGTGGATGGGGTGATGCAGAACGCGGCGGTCAACGTGGCGACTGCCGGCGCGGCGCTGGACGCCATCAAGCCTTTGGTGGTGGCGCTTCCGGGCGCGCTTCAGAAGGTCACGATCCAGGTGGTGACCGCGTGAGCTTGTCACCCGAGGCGCTTCAGGTCTTGCTGCTGACCTTCAGCGCCAACAACATGCAGTTCCCAGCCTCGCTGGCGGAGCAGATCGTGGAGATCCGGCGCTGGGCGGAAGCGGAGCTCAAGCGACCGCCAAAGGACAAACCGGCGAGCAAGCCGTAAAGTCAGCGCGCCCGTAGTACCGCGAGCGCGGTCAACGCAGCGGCGGTCACCGTGGCCGCCCCTGCGAGAATCCATCCTACCAGTCGAGCGCCGTTCTTAGGACGCACATCAATCGAATTCTTCAGCTCGCGAACCGCTTTTTCGCGCGCGTTGTCCATGCGCTCCAGGTGGTCGTCCACGGAGCGCAACCGGGACGCCGACTCGGCCGTGGTCGCATGCACCTGCTCAAGTCTCGCGACCATGTTGCGTTGGAGCTCCACCAACACGACGGTCGAACGCGCCTGCTCCTCGGTGGCGGAGGCGATCCGATCCAACACCCGCTCATCGCTCACGGTTCGCTGTGCGTGTTCCTTACCACACCAGCCAGACGCCCGCTTCCGCGGTCCAGCGCCCGCTGTGGCCAAACTCACGCGTCAGATTCACCTGCGGCGCGATGTGGTCGCTCACCGCGTAGCTGATCTTGCCGCCCATCCACGGCAGCGGCCGCGCACTGCTGAAGTCGAGCCGCGAAGCGTTCTGCCAGCGGGTGCCGATCCCGGCCGAGAGCCTCACGCGCTGGAAGTTGCTGACCAGCCGATCCGGGAGCACCGCGGCCGAACTCGCTCCCACGCCGAGTCCCAGCATCACCGCCACCGCCACCGCGGTCCCGATCGCCTTCACTCCCTGCGGCGTGGTGGTGAAAATCTTGCCGCCGAACAGCATCGAACGCAGCCCGGCGCCGATGATCCCTACCAGCCAATCGCCCGTGAGCCCGGCACCGGCCAGCATCGCCAGCACCGGGCTGATCACCCGCGAATGAGCCTTCCACCATCCGAGAATCGTCGCCACCATCGGAATCCCCCTGCCCCAGCGCAGAATCGCCTCCAGCGCATCCACGGCTGCAGCTGCGAGCGCTCCGGCCAACGCGAGCGCGAGTTGCGGATCGAGAAAGCTGAACTTGGAAAGCAGCGGCACGATCGCCCGCGCCGCTTTGGCGCTGTCCAGGATCGCGGCCGCAAACAGGGTGTCCATGCGTCCTCCTAGTAGGTCACGGCCGCGTACTCGGCCACGCCCGGATCGTAGATCGGATACGCCTTGACGTTGGCGCCGGCAGGAAGCACGCCGCCTGCGGCCTTGTAGGTGATGATGAGCCGCGCGTAGCGGTACTGGATCACGTTGCGCGCGTGCACCGCCGAGCCGTCGTAGCTGATGAGAGAAACCGAAACCGGGCCGCCGTTAAGCTCCCGGCCGAGTCCGATCCCGTTGGTGGTGGTGCCGGTGGAATCGGTCGCGCTGGCGCGCCAGTTCACGTCGTCGTTGCTGAGCTGGTAGGTCAGGAGCGAGCACGCGGAGACGCTGGTGGTCTTGAGCACGAACACCACCTGGCGGGCGGCGAAGCACTTGATCCCCCGGGTGGTGTCGATGCCGGCCAAGGCAGCGGTGGGGGTCGGGTCCGTGCCCGGCTCGTCTCCCACCGGGATGCCTCCGATGCCGACCACCAACGCCCACGCCGCCAGGATCAATGCAGCGGGGACAAGCCACCTCATTTTCATGTCTGCTTCTCCCTTACTGGTTCGCGGAATCGTAGATCACGTAACAGATCACCGCGAGGGTCATCGAGTTCACCTGACCAGGCCACGACGTGACAGTGCAGGTGAAACGCATGTAGGGAACCGGAATGATCCGCGATAAGGCAACGGTGGTGCTCGTCGGACGAATGGAACGAATCGGGCCACCATAGAGAGACGCCTGGCGCAGGGTAGCGGCGACATTGACCAAGGTGCTGCCGGGGTTATGAACGACGATTCCACCCCACAGACTGGTCGTGGTACCCCAGGCGAGACTGGCCCAGTTCGCATCGTCGGAACTCACCTGGATCGCCGCGGCACTGAGCGAGTCTACCTTGTCTAGAGCTACTGCGGGGTCGGTGCTATAGATGTGGAAGATCACCTCGCTAGCGCCGAGGGTGTAGACCGAGCCGCTGGTGAAAGAACTGCTATCGTTAAGCGCGCTCGCGGCTCGCAGTGTGTGCTGTTCCACTCGGCGCAGCGCGAGCGCGTTGGTGGCGATAAGCAGCGACCCCACCAGTGCTGCCAGAATGATCCGCCTCATGCTGCCACCTCCTGCCAGCGCATGTAGACGCGCGGCTCGTAGCTCACCAGCAACCGATCCGGGTCGTCGCCGCCAGGGTGCTTCGGAGACGGCAGGGAAAGGTGAATGCACAGCTTGGCGTCGTTCTTAAGCGCCTGTCGCCGATCTTCGAGGATCATCTGGCCGTAAGCGTCAGCGGAGAGGTTCTTCACCAGCAGGTGGAAGGCGTCGATGGTCATGCCCTGCCACCCCTGCTGTACCGGATCGACTTGGAAATCCGCCGCGCGGCCTTCGAGGTGGTCGGATCCCCGCACCCCGCCCACGCCGAGGTTGTGATCGCGCAGCCGGAGCCCGCTCGTGAGGTAGAGCGGAAGCCCGACGATGGCCAGCGCCAACTCGAGCAGTTGGGCCAGGTGCTCTAGATTTTCCAGCACCTCGGCGGGCAACGGGTCGGGCGCGCCCTCGTCGGGCAGGAACTCGTGGAGCCAGAAGTGGAGAGTCAGTTGCTTCAGCATCCGTGCGTGACTGCGGGGCTCATCCGTGAGCGGGAACTGCACCATGAGACTACCTCATTCCCCCCCGGCGGGGGTAGGCGCTTTGCCGCGCCAGTCAATCGAGGCCGAATCGGGGTAGCTGAGCGCCCACCGGCGCCAGTCCTGCCGCACTCGGTTGCGCTCGTGCTCGATCCGGCTCTTGAGGCGTTCGGCCTTCCACTCTGGGCTCTCCGGGCTGCCGACGAAGTAGGCCAGGTCGGTGGCGGCGCGATCGGTGGCGGTGCCCATTTGCTCAAGGAACCGGGTCAGGTGCTTGCCCGACAGCCGCACCGTGCCGCGGCGCTGTACGCCATCCTCGCGTTGGCTGACCGTGAAGTGCTCCTGCGGCAGCCCCGGCGCCCACTGGGCGGCTTGGTAGACGCGAGACGCAAGCGTGCGACGCGGAGTGGTCACAGCCACCGGAGAGAACAGCTCCGCCGCCAGCCCTTTCCGCCGCGGCACCGGCCGCCCGGAGATGTCGATCTGCGGCTCCAGTTGCGAGCGCAGCCCGGGAATGCGCGCCTTCAGTGCCTGGCCGATACCCTCGATCCGCGGCCGATAGGGCGAAGTCCCGCGCGCGGTCGCGCCCACGATCGAAGGGACCAGCGAGCCGATGAGCTGTTCCGCCCAAGTGCCGCCGTAGCGCTCCGGGTGGACGATCGCCTCCAGCATCCGCGCCGGGCCGGTGAGGAACGGCTGCTCCAGCAGCGTACCCGGGATCGAGAGCGCGGTGCCGAGGACCTTCTTGTAACCGGCCACCGGGCGAGCCGCTTGCTGTGCGGCGTTGATGCCCAGTAGGAACACGGTGCTCGCGGGCGCGATTCCGGTGAGCTCCACCCAGGAGTCTCCGATCTTGATCGCGTTGTCGGGGATCCCGAGCGCGCGCCGCAGATTTCTCTCCTCGGGATCGTCGGGAGCGCTGCCGGTGGCGCGGCCAGTCTTGTAGAAATACCAGCCCAGCCCGGCGACCGCGGTCCCGATCATCGACCGCCCCATCCCGATCATGAAGTAGCGCCGGCTGAAGGTGCCCTGATGCCGGCGGTAGAGCGCCTTGACGATCTCCTTGGGCATTCCGAACGGGGAGAAATCGACCGTGAACTTGGCGATGTTGATCGGGGTGCGGCGGAACGCCATCGCCACGTTGATGGCGACCTTGGCGGCCGGTTGGCGTCGGATCACGCCTTCGAGCAGCGCCGCGGTGGCGCTGGGCTGCTGGAATACGCGGTAGGCCGCATCCTCACGGGCGAGCTTGAGCATGTCGGCGTCGGGCTGGCGCAGCGTTCTCTGCACATCGAGCAGGAACGCTTCGCCCTTGAGTCCCGCGTTGCGCGCCTTCATCACCGCGAGCTCGGCGATGGTCCCGGACAGCGCTGGCTCGCGGAACAAGACATCCCCGGCTCCGAGGCTCCGCAACACCCCCTGGGTGTAGAACCGCAGGATGGGTGAGTCGAAGTTGACCTGCTGGTTGAAGTCGTAGCGGGCGAGCTGTTCCGGCGTGCCGCCCTTGCGGAGCACTTGGCCGGCAGCTCGCACCCCCGCTGCGACTCCGCGTGCCATGCCGGCTAGCCGCATTCCACCCGCCATCACGGTGCGAGGCTTCCCGCTGATCAGCGATGCTCCCCAGTCGAGTGCTGCCGCCGGCAGGCGCGCGATTTCGTCGAGACTGATGCCGGTGACGTTGCCACTCAGATTTCTGGAGGTAGTCGCGGGGTTGTCCAGCAGGTTCACTCTCCAGACCGTGATGATCTTGTCCACCAGGGAGGACTTGTGGAGCGAGCCGACCACCTGCGCCAAGCCGATGCGATTGGCGGCCGCGATCTGATCGTCGATCGCCGCCTTGATCTCTCGCGTGAACGGTCGCGGGCCCAGCTCGCGCTTGGCCGCCTGATACCAGGTGGTGGGATCGTGGGTCTGCTCGGCGATCTGGCGGAAGGCGGCGACGGTGCGACCGGCCGTTCGCCCGGCGCTGACCAAGCCGGTGAGCGAGCGGTCGAGTTCGCGCATCGCCCGGGCGGCGTTCTTGGCGTCTCCGGTTTCCAGCGCCTTGGTGTAGGCGTTGGCGTGGGCCGCCGCCTGATCGTGGACGGCGAGGACTTCGGGCGCGGTCAAGGGGCGCTCCAGCGCGGCGGTTAGCAAAGCGTCGGCATCGAGCCCCAGTTCGGAAGCCGCTTCCCGCACATCCGCGAAGGTCTGCACCCGGCGCTCGGTCAGGCCGAGGCTCTTGAGCCTTCCGGTCACGGCCTGCTGGGCATCGTCGGCGAGTGCCAGCTTGTCGAGCCCGAAGTCCTGGCCGACCATCCCCCCAGTGACGCGGCCGTAGGTCGGCCGCAGCGCCACGTCGGAGGGCGGAGGCGGAGGCGGAGGCGGTTCTGAAGGTGGAAGGCCGCCTGCGGGCGGGCGCGGTGGCGGCGCAGCCGGAGGCGGTGGGATCCTCGGCGGTGCGGGCGGTACCCGCGCCTGGGCCTCGGTCGCCGCCGGCGACTCAAACAACGCCAGCGCATTGGTAGGCGCGCCGGGCACTCGCTCCGCAGCCGGGCCCATCCCCTTGGGTGTCGCTGCGGCTGTCTGGCCCGGCGCTTCGATGAGTTTCCCTTCAGGCGTTACCTCCCACACCCGGGAGATGTTGGTAGCGGACACGGCGCGGGGCGTCATCGGATACGGAAGGCGAACACCCTGAATCCCTTGCATCGGCCGCTGGGCAAGTTCGCCGAATCCGCTCAGGCGCTGCTCAATAACCGCCAAATCCTCGGTGTTTTTCGTAAGCCAATCCTCGAACAAAGGACGTTCCTCTGGCTTGGACTTCGAGATCGTCTGCTTGAGGGTTGCGCTCTCTGCTGCTAGTTCATCTCTCCGTGCAATCAAAGTCGGAATTTCTCCCCAGTCGGAGCGCATCTCCGGGGTCTTTTTGACCTCGATGATGTATGCCTTGCCTTCAGCCTGAAGGTTGGCCTTGGCGTACAGCATGGCGTCTTCTGGGGTCGCAGCAAATCCGGTCAACCCAAAATGTTTTTCAACCGGCAAGGCCATCGTTAGCCCGGATTTGATCTGTCCGGTCTCTCGGATAGCGGCAAGTTCTGTTGGACCAACAGCACGATAAACGTTGCCCGCGGCTGTCCGGCCCGGCGCTTCCTCAAACAACGCCAGCGCGCTTCCTGGCGGCTCTGCCCCCGCCCGTGGCGGTGGGGCTTCAGGAGCCGGCTCGAACGCCCCACGCGCGGCCCTGGGTGCCCTGCTCAAGCGCTGCGCTCTCAGGGCGCCTGGCAGGTTGGCGAACGGGACCAGGGCCAGGGCGGTCTCAACCGGGTGTATCGCTGCCTCGCGCAACGGCTTAGATCGCCTTAACTCCTGATAGGCCGAGACTGCTGCCGGAACCGCTGTCTCGGGCGAGAAGAGCTTGGGAAGGCCCCGGGCCATCTCGGCTATCCCCTTCGCCTGAAGCGGCAGGTCCAGGGTTCGCAGCAGGCCGCGGCCGATGTTGCCGGCCACGTTCCAGGGCTCCTCAGGGCCGAAAGTCGTCCCGAACTGAGCCTCACGGAGCGCGGGCGGGTTGAGCATCGTCTCGAGCCAGCCGGGCCGGCGGCGAGCCCCGGGGGTGGCGAACGTCCTGGAGCCAGGCACCAGCGACTGCTCGCGCACCATCTCAAGGTCGCGGGCCGCGCTTCCCACCGGCGCCTGGGGGCGTTCCACGGGAAACAAATCGTCAATCGAGCCTGCCCGGGTGGTGTCGAGCAGCTCGTCCTCGAACAGCTCGAGGGCGCTTCTACTGGCCACGGACGCGCTTCCGCGCCCGCGCGGCAGCCTCGTATACCGCGCTGTCGTTAGCCGCCCCCTGATTCGCTCTCCATGCCGCGACCGCGCGCTGAAGCCCCGCTTCGTCGGTGGCGGCGTTGAAGCGCGCCACTAGTCTCCCGGCACCCACCATCGGCAGCTTGCGATCGTACTCCTTGACCCTGATCCGGCCATCGGGCACTCGCGACTCGGCCGGGCCTGTCCGCTCTCCCAGCGTCGAGCGCGCGGTGCTGTCAGCGGTCGCGTGCTGGCGCACCAGACGCTCGAGCTCGCCCGTCAACTCCGGCACTTGCAGGCGAATGGTGTCTGGGCTGCGAAGCCGCGCCACCACGCCCGCGATCATCGGGCCGTAGCGGTGTCGGTTCTCGTCCAGCGCCGCCCGCAACCGGGCGTTGGTGGTGCTGGTAGTCGAGGCCGGGGCCCTCGCCTTCTCGGGCGCCCGGTAGCCGCTGGTGCGCGCCAGGTACTCGCGGTAAGCGGGCGAGTTCTCCGGCACTTCAATGGTGCCGCTACCATCAGCCTTCGGGATCGTCACCGTGCGCGGTGCTCGGGTGGTCGCGTCCCGGTTGCGGCGTTGGATGTCCAGCCGCTGCCGCTGGAGTTCCGCCTGGTTCTCGAACTCGGCCCGGGAGCGCTCCATTTCGTTCGCCGCTCGCTGCGGGTCCAGTTCGCGGCTGGCTCGGTTGATGCGGGCGTTCGCCGCCACGCTGCCGAGTCCCAGCAACGCCTGGAGCGCGCCCCCGCCCTGCGACAGGTCGCCCTCGAAGCTGATCGGGTTCTCGCCCAGCAACTGTGCCGCGCCCTGCCAGAATCCTTGCGGGCGAATCGGCTGAAGGTTTGGCGCCCGGAACCGTGGCGCTTCGTCCATCCCGGCGCCCATGCGCTGGCGCTCGTAGCCCTCGCGCAGCAGTTGGAGCGCCGGATCACTCAGGCCGTCATCGGTCTCGAAGTCGTCGAAGTCGTAGCCGGGCACGTCGCCACCGATCTCGGGCGCGCCTCGATCCAGCGGGAGCACGCTCGAGCCCTCGGGGAGATCCACCAGCTCCGGCCCTTCCTCGCCCACTAGCGCCGCGCCTCCGGGATGGCGTCTCGTGCCGTACTGGTATGCGGGCAGCGTGTCGGGTACAGCGAATATCCCACCCGCGGGAGATCGAGGACGGCGCATCCGATCCGACATCCACTCCCCCAACGCCCCGGCACCCACCACGCCCCGCGTCGCGCTCTCGCCCATCACCGCCGCCCGACCTTCGGGGCTGTAGGCGAACCGCAGCAGGTCGAGGAACGAAGGACGAGGCGCGGGTGGACCGATGAGCGCCGCCCCAGGATCATCCGTCCCGCGAGCGTAACTCGGAACCCACGAACGATGAGGCTGCCGCTCCATCAACGGAGTCACCCCGGTCTGCCATTCGGGCAACTCGTCATCCTCGGGCCCGAGATCCGGCCGCGACCGAAGGAAAGACTGCGCCGCCGCGCTTTGCCACCACTGGGGCCGTGCGTAGCTCGGACCACCAGGAAGATTCGGCGTGTCCCCCGGGATGTCGGGTGTACCGCCCCTGCGGGGCATCAGAAGCTGACCCCCACCGGGCCGATGCCGATCCGGCGCTTCTTGGTCTTCTTGATCCGCCAGCGCTCGAACGCCTGCCGCAGCAGCTCCATCTCGCGGTCGCGGCGTTCCTGCTGTTCGTCGCGGTACTTCTGCTGGAGGAAGCTGGAATAATCGCCGGCGCGAGCGGCAGCGAACTCCTGATTGCGCCGGATGGATTCGCTGCGGGCGTCCATCAGCCCACGCGCGCCCCCGGAGAGCGCTTCGCGCTCGGCTTCCTGCGCGAACACTCCGTAGGGTGAGCCGCCTTCACCGCGCAGCGTCGCCGCCAGCACCGCGCGCCGAGAAGCCGCCCCAGCGTTGCGTGTGATCTGGTTCGACAGCGCGTTGTAGAGCGTGGAGGAGCCCATCGGGTCCATGAGGTCGCTCACGCCCGGGATCTGCGATAAACCCCAGTTCGGGTCATAGGGATCGAACGAAGGAGCGACCGGAGTCGCCGCGGTCGCGCCGGGCAGGCGTGAACCGACACCGCGCGTGATTTGCGAATACAGGTCGCCGAAGCCTTCGGCGTCTGCCATTCCGCCACCTCGCATCGGCCCCGCGCCATAGGCCCCGGGCCCTGCGCCGTAGGCCCCCTCGCCGCCGACCAGATCGGACGGTCCCGGGCGAAGTCCGAAGCCGCCACTGGCGGGCGCACTGCCGCGAGTCTGCCGCGCCAGCAGCCGCCGGCGCCTCGCATACGGCACCGCGGCGATTCCCGAGCGCGCCTCGCGCGGGATCGGACCCAGGAAGGGACCGCCAGGGGGACCAAATTGCTGCCCGCCCGGCGGTCCACCGTATCCTGGAGGCGGCTCATCTCCAGGCGGCAATCGAGTGCCCTTGGGCGGGATGTCGGGACCGTAAGGCTGATGCTCGGCCATCCGTGGCCTCCTTTACTGCTTCGAGTCTAACAGCGAACCCTCAAGCTTGCTCACCCAAAACGCGGGCGCGGTGGTGCCCGACCCGTCATCGCTCCAACGCAACTCGACCGCGCTCACCGGCAGGCGCGCGAGCTGCGGCAACTTGAGCACCGTCCGGCCGAACGGGAACGCACTCGATACCGTCGGCAGCTTCATCACTTGCCAGCCGGTATCGGCGGTGCGCGAGGCATCGAGATGCCGCGCCACCGAGACCTTCATGCCGGTCGTGTCTTTGTGGTACTTGGTGGTGAGTCGGCGGCAGCGCAGCTTGCGTCTCGCGTCTCGGTCCGGCGAGATCGTAGTCGAGAATCCCACCGGCTCCACCTCGCGCCCGGTGAAGGTGCGAGTGGCGGTCCCGGCGTTGGCCACGTCAACCACACCGTTGAGCGTCAGGGTTGCGAGCGCCGTGACCGTGACGTTGGCCAGATCAGGGGTCGGAGCGGCCGAAGTGATCACGGTGTCCACCCCGTTGACCACGCTCTTGCTGACGACGGTGGTCAGCGCCGGGTAGTTGGCGTGCGAGATCACGGCGCCCACCTTCCAGTCCTTGAATCCGTTTTCCACCGAAGTCGTCAGCGAGGTGCCGACCGAAGTGCAGCCGGTAGTCGCAACCGCCGTATCTTGTTGCTTCGAGCTCACGGTCTTGGTCCCGGTCGGCGCTCCCATCGCCACCGTCGCTCCGACCGCGATGCTGCGGAAGTCGGCGGTCGCATGTGAAGTCGTAAGTAGAGCCGAAGCCGCGGTGGCTACCACGGTTTGCGCCGCAACCGTGGCGTTCGCGTCGTAGGAGCCGGTCTCGAACTCATCCACCCGCCCCAGCGGCGTGTTGGGCACGCTCCCGGTCCAGGTCGAGTTCTGAAAGGCATCGTAAGCGCCGTAGCGATGCTCGGCATCGGTGCCTTTGACGATGGCGACCACCGACAGCCGCCGCGTCAGCGGCGCGGACCAGCCCCAGGCCGTTCCATCCTCACGCGTCACCTGATCGGCGGCGTTGGCGGCCACGCCGGCGGAGTAGTCGTACTCCATGCTGCGATCCGCGAAGTTATCCGTGACCGCAATTCCACTGCGAATCCGATAGCTCACCACCATCCGGCCGCCGAACGCCCGGACGTGAAACTGCGCCTTGCTCGGCTCGTCGTTCGCCATCGCGGCGACGCACTGATTGATCTCAGTCTCCCATTCGCCGCGGGTGGTGGCGCGCGCCCCCGGGTTGTGCACCGCGAGCGAGAGGTTGTACTCCATCCGGCCGTCGTTCACGATCAATCCTTCGGCGGTCAGGTAGTGGGCGAACCCGTTGCCGCTACCCACCGACCACGGACAGATGGCGCCGCGCTGCGAGTTCATGATCTCGAGCCGGTAGTCCTCGTCCAAGCCGGTCTTGCCGCCCTTGACGTTCCGCAGGATGCCGATTCCCTTGGTGAATACCAGAATGGCACCATCGAGCAGCGGCGCGATCCCGATCAGGTCGCCGACGCTCTCGGGCGCGTCCTTGATGTTGGCGCTGTTGAAGTACCAGCTTTCGCCCGCATTGGCGGCATGGAACGGCCCGCCTCCGGTCAAGTAGATCCGGCGCCGATGAACGCCCCGCGTGTCGAGATACGCGGTCTTGAACTTGAGGATCCCCGGCCAGCAGTTGCCGTAGCACCGCTGGAGGTCGTAGGGCACGGCGGCGGCGGTGAACTTGTCGCCATAGGCTCCGTAGGTCCCGGTGCTCGTCAGGCTCACTTCCAGCTCGGTGCACTTGGCGCGCGGATCGGCGCCCGGCACGATCGCCGCCGCCCAGCCGATGCTAGTGAAGGTGCCGACGTTGATCGCGTCCACCATCTCCTGCAGCGTGGCGTAGCTAGCGAAGGTTAAGGTGTCGATCGTGGGCGCGTTCCCGGCCACACCGTCCCAGAAGTATAACTTGATGTCCACGGTGCTGACCTTGACGTAATACTTGTATTTGCCCGCTCCCCCCTCGCTGGCGTAGTAGCACACTCCGTTGTCGTCCGGGACGTAGGCGACGCCGCTCTGTGCCTCGGCCGCATTTCCGATCAGCCTCGGGCACACCAGCAGCGCGCACGGGTTGGGCCCGGTGAAGCCACACACCATGCGCTGGTCGAACGCCGCTAGGTAGCGCGCTCGCGGCATCCAGATGTGGTCGTAGCGCACGATGTTGTCGTCGGTGACGAGCGCTCCTTCATCGCCGTGCTCGTCGAGGTATTCGACCGTGGTGTTGTCGTCGATGACCGCGAACACCCGCAAGTCTCCGATGTCCGGGAGCGCTGCGACCGCGGTGCCGTTGACCTTCGGAGAGCGCACGCCGACCCGCGCCACCACATCGGCGCCTCCGATCGGAATGCCCGCGTGCTTGATCGCGCGGTAGTGCGGATTGAACGGAGCGGCAGTCGCGTCGTAGGTAGTGAATCCGGCCGTGCTCAAGATCACGAGCCCGAATCCGCCCGCGGTGCGGGTGGTGCTGGCACCGCCCGATGACAGGATGCCGTTCGGCGCCCGGACATCCATCGGCTTCGAGTAGCTGCCGTCTCGGTACTTGAAGATCCAGGCGTAAAAGAACATGTCGCCCGCCTGCCACGATCCTTCCGAATACAGGTTGGTGGCCCCGTTGACGGTCGCGGGCAGGCTCACCGTGGACGGGAACATCGGCATCACGTGCCCCGCCGGCATCACCCGCTCGATGTTGTTGGCGGTCCCGTAGGGTCGCTGCTTGTTCCAGGTGGAGGGCACGCCCTCGTAGCTCGGGAAGATGAGCTTGTTTCCCATCTCCTCGCAGCGGCGCGAGCCCTCGGCCATCTTGGCGCGGTCGTAGCGGTTCTGGAACCGGCCGCCCCCGATGCCCGCAGCGATCTTCATGTCCTTGGGGTAGACGAAGGTCGAGGGGTCCATATCCTGGCCGATCACCATGTTCTTCAAGATCTGCGTGTCCGAGGGCGTGAACGGGTAGTAGAACTGGGCGTAGTGAGCCCCGCCGTAGCGCTCGTCGGCGTAGAGGAAGCCCGGGATGTCCGCCGCCGGAACCGCCCCCACGTCCATCGTCCGCATGTGGAACGCGAGCCCCTGGATCGCGCGCAGCTCCAGCGACGATTCGCCGCCCGGTGGCGCGGTCGAGTAGGCGCACTCGAGGATCCCGCTGGTGCCGCCGACGTTGCTCATCCCGCCCCGGCGGTAGTGGCGCGCCTCGACGTTGTCCAGCAGCCAGTCGAGCGAGGAGCCAGTCAGCGCCCCGGCGGGGGCCAGGTGGCGCGCGACCGCCGAGTTGAAGCCGGTGAACGGGCCGCCGAGTTCGAGCTCGAAGCCGGGCACGTCAGGCCGCCTCGTCGGTGGTGCGAGGCCGCGGCTTGAGCAGCCGCTCCTGCTTGAAGGCGAGCGCTTTCCAGGCCGCCGGCAGCGGCGCCGCCAGTTGCTCGAGGTACGCCTGGTCGTCGCTGTCGATCAGCGAGTAGCAGCGCACCGCCGCAGCGCGAGCCATCAGCCGCGCCTCCTCCTCGCCGCAGATCGGCGAGTCGGCGCCGCCCAGGAGCGCGGTAGGGTACTTCTTCACCCAGCCGCCGATCTTCTTGATCGACGCCGCGACACTGGTGACCGGAGTCGGCCACACGGTGATGTAGAACGGGCCGTTCTTCTCGTCTCGCCACCACGAGGCCCGGCTCGGGATCCCGTTGGCGGGCCGGATCCCTTGCAGGTATTCGATCTCGCCCGGCTCGCAGCGCTCGAGCACCGTCCCGGTGCCGTAGCCGGTCGCCCCGATCTGCGTCGGATTGAACTCGAGCGAGCTGATGTCGTAGAAGGTCCCGAGGCTGGTGTTGTAGAGAAACACACCCGTCACCGTATTGGCCACGAGCAGATCGAGATCGTACTGCGTCTTGCCCTTGCCGAACTGCGCGTACCAGTCGTAGTAGACGCCGTTGAGGGTGCTGAGGCGCTCCGAGGAAAGGAGTCCCTGATTGGCAACGTCCGGATCCTGGTCTTGCGTGAGAAGCTGGATCTCCGTGAGCTGCTGCGCCGAGGTCAGAAGCGCCATGTCACCACCTTCTCACCACCACCCGGTCTTGCAGCTTGGCCGAGGCGAGCCGCGAGGCCGCCGCGCGCACCAAGAAGTCCCCGGCAGCCTGATAGGCTGGGCCCAGTTGATCGAGCCCGCGCTCCGTACGGCTCTCGGCGCTCATCGAGGCCGCAGCCAGAGCAGCCACTCGGTATTCCAGCCCCCGCAACAGCGACTCATCGAAGGGGATGGTGGCGGCATCGTCCGCGAAGTTAGTCGGAATCTGCTGGAAGATCGCGGTCAAGGTCTGGCCGGCTTCCACGCTGCCGGGCTCCGGGTAAAGGTAAACGGTAACCTTGCTGTCGGTCCCGAACACGATCGCCCAGTAACGCGGTGCGCCCCGAGAGGGGGTCCCGGTACCCCGCCGCTGCGCGATGATCCATTCCTCGGTGGTCTTGGTGAGCGGGGAGCGGTCGTAATCGTAGATGAAGCTGACGATGCCGAGATACTGCAAGCTCCCCGAGGATGGGATCACGTAGCTATGGGTGTTGGCGACCAGCGTGACGTAGGCCGCGGTGCGCGTCTCCCCCATCCCGACCTCGGTGGCCACCCGGTGGGTCTCGGTCTCCAGGAGCTGGTCGAGCAGGGTCGAACCCACTACCGGGTTGCGGAGTTCGAGATCCTGGGTCAGCGCCCGGATCTTGGCGCGCGCGGCGGCGACGGTCTCGCTCATGCCTGCGTCCCCACCACCGTACCGTCAGCATCGCTGATCGGCGCGCTGCTCTTGATGCGGAGCTTCCCAGTCGCGGCCTCGACCCAGATATGGTAGGTGCCAAGAACCCAGTGCCCCTTGGAGTAGTCTCCATTGGCGGTCTTGTTGTAGCCCGGCGTGTCCAGTATCCAGCCGCGTGAATCGTAGAGCGTTTTCCCGGTCCCACCCGCCACATCGTTGTAGATGACAGACAATCGGCCCGCATCCGTGAACAGCGTTGGGCCTCCGCTCAGATACTGCGGCTCGTGCACAACGTTGTAGTTCGCGTTTACGTTGTTACGGAAGTAGGTCGTCGTGTAGCTGGCGCTGATGAAGTTCGGGGCGATGATCTGGTTCTTGCCACCGAACAGATCGAAGGCACATTGGGGTTGCGCCACGGTTCCGAGCCCCATCTCCGGTCCAACGAATAGATTCTGGCCGCCGTTGACTTCGATCTGGCTTGTTCCCTTACCGAAGGCGAGAAGCAGGCCATAGAACTCATTCGTGTTGGCGTTTGCAGAAAGCCTCAGCAGTGGTCGGTTAGGGTTGTTTGTCCCCGACGAATTATTGGCACCATGCAGCTTGAGAGCATAGAACCGGTTAGTCTTGACCGTGTTTGTTGCGTTCCCGATCAGATCGAGGTGGATCGCATCTGCGTTGGTTTCGACGTGCAGATCGAAGAACCGACACTGATCAACAGACTGATCGGCCACCGCCGTGCAGTCAAGAACGATGCATGGTTGCGTCGCGCTACCGCAGTCCTCAACAAATACATCCTCGAAGTGGCTATCGCGGACGCTCAGAATTTTCAGGCCAGTGCCGGTTGATCTCCTGATGTAAACGTCGCGCGCGACGAACTGGGTTGTGGTTTCAATATCTAGCAGAAGCCCAGCAGTGTTGTTGCCGTCGAGCGTCAGTCCCTCGATCCGCGAGTACCACTCCGAACGGTCATAAGAGTGTGCAAGAGTTACCAGAGTCGCCGCCCCGGAACGCTGGATGATTGAGGCTTGGGCGCCAGCACCAACCAGCGAGATGGCCTTGAGCGTCGGGTACGTGAGGGCGGTGGCTAGATAGGTGCCGGGTGGGAAGAACACGATCCCGCCAGGCGAGGCAACCGCATTAATCGCTGCCTGGATCGCGGCGGTGTCGTTGGTGACACCGTCGCCAACGGCTCCGTGAGCGCGCACATCCGCCCACGGGCGCGGGCCGGTGATGTAGACGTTGCCCTTGTAGGTCCGGTCGCCCGGGTCAACGTCCGAGGCCGCGACTCCGGGTAGCGGGGTCCAGGACATCTAGCCGCTCCGGCGGCGCGCCGCCCGAATCGCCTGCGAGAAGCGCCGCCACCACGGCCGCGGTCGTGGCTTGACCAGCGTCAGCCGGATCGGCTCAAGCGGTCTGCGCTTCCGCGCCGGCCGCCATTCCGCGCCGCGGTTGCGACAGTCGGCCCGCTGCAAGACGCGCCGGAAGCTCATGCCGCACACCAGCGGCAAGTCGGGTTCGCGCACGGGAACAGGGGCCGGCCCATGCAGCAGCCGCCGGTGCATTCCCAGCGCCCACCGGAGAGCGCCCGCCACAGCAGCCCGTCCGAGAACTTCCGCATCGTCACCGACCGGCGCCTGCGCACCGGCCGGGTCCGCGAGTAGCGGCACACGTCGTCCTCGTGATGGGCGGCGATGGACACCACCACTCCATCCTCGCGCCGCACGTTGATGTGAGGGATGTAGCCGTTCACCTTGTCGCCGCGGTCGCCCTCGAGCATCAGCGCCGGATGCACCATGTCGTGAAACGCGGCCGCGCCCTTCTCGTCCACGATATCGAGCGTCCAGGAGCCGTCCGGCTCCACTTTCAGCCGCTCATCGCCGACCGCGCCCACGACTTCCTTGAGCGTCGGCTGCGCGCGGTCGATCGCCGCCAGTTCCTTCAGGTCCTCGTTGCCAGCGACATGACGGAGTTCCGCCTCGCGCGCTCGGGATTCCTTCTCGGCGCGCTCGACATCCGCCGCCGCGACGCTGCCGACGTAGCTCACTTGGGAACCTTGGGCGGGCGCCCGCGGCGGCGCACGATGGGAGCCGACTCCGGCGCATCCGCCTCGAGCACCGGCACGCCGCCGGCCTCGCCCTTGCTCCCGGGAACCTGAATCCCGGCCGGGACCGGCAGGCGCGCGATCCGATTGAGACGGCGCTCCATGATCTTCTGCTCGATCATCGGCATCACCCCGGCGTTGTAGCGCTCGCTCGCCAGGATCGGATTCTCATGCGGTCTCGGGAAGGCCGGGATCACGAGTTCGTAAGGCTCTTCGAGCACCTGGTACTTCGGCCGCGCGCCCGGAACCGGAGTCATGATCTCCTTGGTCCCCTTGGTCAAGATGGTGTCGCCCTCGTCGGCCACCACTTCGTAGACCTCCCCGCACTGTCGGTGATCGTTCACCAGCGCCATGAAGTGGAAGCACGCCATCCCCACGGTGTCGGATTGACCGAAGCTGGTGATGTGCAGAACGCCGTGGTTATGCGGGCCGCCGACCGGGCCGCGGTGTCCCTTGTACGGGAATTCGCAGACCCGAAAGTACGGACAGCCCCGAACTTCGCGCGGGCCCACCGAGATCGCGCACGAGCGGTAAACCGTAGGGTCGATCCCCGCGGCCTCAAGTTCGTCCAGAGTGCCGATCGGATCGTGGGACTTGGCTTCCTTTAGTTCTCCAGCCATGCGGGCTCCTGCGTGAGGTGGGGACCGGGGCGGCTACGGGGCCGCCCCGGGACGCTGGTGCTAGACGGTGTCGATGGTGTCGTACCTGATGCCGTACTGCTCCCACTGCGTGATCACCGCGAGATCGAACCAGCCGATGATCCGCTTCGACAGCTGGAACTCCTCGTACTTGACCTTGGGCGGCTGGTTGTAGCCGTAGGCCATCGTCAGCTTGTCGATCAGCAGCATGTTGCGCCGGGTCGAGGCGGTGGTCTGAACGTTGCCGGAGTTGTAGAAGTTGGCGTTGTGAGCCCGCAGCACCCAGCCCTTGACCAGCGGCGACGTGCCGTCGCCACGAAGCTGGTACTGGGTGAATGCCGGATCGCCCATGATGTCGTCGATTTGGCGGCTGTGGGCGATGAAACTGGGCGCGGTCTCTCCGGTCTCGAAGTAGCCCTTGGCGTTCTCCGCCAAGGTGCTGATCGCCTTGCGGAACGTCGCCTCGGTGACGTTGACGAGGTTGGTGCCCACCACGCCCGTCACCATGTCGGTGGCGAGCTTGGCGCCTTCCACGTCCGCGCCTTCGGCGAGCGACTGCTCGACCGAACGACGGAAATCGTTGGTCGGATCGAACATCATCCGCGCGATGGTGTTGAGGTTGACCTCGGCGAACACATAGACCGTCTTGGGCAGCGCGGTGACTTCCACCTCGGTCTGCCCGGAGACAGTGAGCGCCGAGCCCGCGGTCCCGTCCGCGAGCGTGTTTCTCGCCAGGTTGGCGAACTTCATGATGTGGACCTTGCCGCCGATGGCCTTGAGTCGCTTGAAGTGAGGAATCACCTTCATCTTCTCGTAGGCCGCCATCGCCAGGCCGGGCTCCCACCGCTCGGCGATCCACTTAGCCGCTTGGGTGGGGGTGTATTCGTTAGCCACTGCTGACTCCTCCCTGAGTCCGGGTCGCTAGTCGGGACGGACTTCGAGTGTCCCGCCGCGCTCCCGTTTGAGCGTCTCCTGCGCTAGCTTGATGTCCTCCGGGGTGGCATCGTCGGCGTCGGCCTTGGTCATGATCGCGTTGAATTGCGACGCTTTCACGAAGCCGCGCGCCAGCGCTTCCTTGATCGGCACCGGCCGCACGTAAGTGCGCACCGAAGCCGCCCCCGGCTCGCGCCGAGTCGCGGTAGGTTCGGGTTTGGGTTTCGGTTCGGGTTCGGGATCGCCGCCATTATCGCCGCGATCGCCGACCTTGTGCTCCAGGGCGAGTTTGCGCTTCAGCAGCACGCCCTTATACGCCCCGCGCAGGTTGGCGTAGTCGCCGGTCTCCAGCTCGACCTCGACTTCCGCCATGTCCTCCTCGGGGATCCTGAACCGCACTTGCTGGGTGAGCTTGCCGAGCGCGCGCTTGGTCTCCTGGAGTTCCCGCAACGCCATCACCGTGACGCGGTCGCGCGGGTCGCTCGAGGTCCGCATCGCGTGGACTCCGGCTTCGAGCTGATTCCACTCCTCCTCCTCGTCGCGGTCGGCACGGCCGCCGCCGCGGAGGTCACGCTGATACTCACGCTGGAGTGCCAGGTGGTCGCGCTTCAGGTGCTCGTAGTTGGTCTTCTCGCGGATATGTTCTTCGTGAATCCGATTGAGACGCTCGTTCTCGGCTCGTAGCCGTTCAAGGTCCCCCGCGCCTTCGACCCGCTCCTCGGAACCGCCACCCTCCTGATCGCCTTCGCCGCCCGTCGTCCCGGGGTCTCCCCCGCCAGCGGTATCGGTAGCGTCCGTCCGGGTTTCGTCCCGTTCCTCTGCCATGAGTGACTGCTCCTTCCGTGAAGGTCGTTAGCGCGGGGTGCCCGCGAACTGTGGTTGCCTGCGGACACTGCTTCTTGGACGGCCTGGCAGATTCGAGCCACCCGATGGCTCGAACTGCATCTGCCGGACTCGCTCCTGCTCGTACTCGCGCACCAGCGAAGGCGGAATGTTGAGGATCTGAGCCCCCACCATGCGGGCCGCCGGGTGTGCGTCGCTGTCGGCCAGCCAGCGAGAAAACGCCTCGTACTGCTGGATCTTGTTGCTGTCGATCTGATGCCCCGAGCTGACCACGACATCGACGTTGGGCAGGTCGTCGCCCTTGAGACGGCGGATGCGGATCGCTCCGTCGGGTCCCATCGTCCGCACCGCGCGCTCGTCGGTCCAGTAGTGGATCGCCATGTCGAGCCAGCAGCCGAACACCACCGACTCTTCGTTCTCCAGCGCGAGTTGGTGATCCTTGGTCGGAATCTCGCCCATCTGCGATAGCTGGGAGATCGTCGAGGCGGGGATGTTGCGGCTCGCATCGGGCGTCAGCCCCAGGTCGTTGCTGCCGCGGTTGGCGGCCATCGTGTCGCGGACCATCTTGTAAAGCACCGCCAGCCCGGGCGAGATGCCGCTGCCCTGGAAATGGCTGGTGGCCTTCGCGGTCAACGGGCTCTTCCAGTAGGCGATCGCGCCGTGTTCGTCCGTGAACTCGAACGGTGTCACCCCGTCGGCCTTGAAGAGCCCGCCATGCTCGGTCAGGATCAGGTCCTGGTTGCGAATCATCTGCCAGTAGCCCGAGCGGGTCAGCGCATCCAGCACCAACTGCGAGTCCCAGTGCAGCGCGGTGTCGGAGAGCCCAAGCGGTTCCTCCATGTGGTCGTAGCACTTGAAGATCATTCCGGGGAACGAGCGCGTCGGACACGGCCATGAGCCGTCGTAGAGCACCACGTTCGATCCCGGCGCCACGATCACGAGCCGCCCCTTGGGATAGCGCAGCGCGCTCCATTCCTCGCTGACGTGCGCGATCCGCTCGAGCGGCGAGGACACCCCGCGCGCCTCGCACTCCGGGCAGTCGTTGCCCGTATCCGGGAGCGGGCCCGGGATGCCCTCGGAATTCTGATCCGAGGGCTCGACGCCCGGCATCCGCCAGTGATCGAGCTCCACGCGCCCGCAACTCATGCAGGCCATGTATTCATCCTGGGCGGGGAGCTCGTAGACCTTCTGGTAGTCGTCCTTTTCCTGGCCGTAGCGGCCCCACCAGAACAGCAGCCGCGCGGTCTTTCGGAGCGATCCGCGAGCGGTCGGCGTGACATCCGACGCCAGTACCGGGGAACCGTCAGGCGAGGCCGAGCCCCACCGCGGCGTCGAGGACACCAGCACGTCGGCGATCACCTGGTCGGTGTTCTGCCAGCCGCCATCGCCCTGCTGCTGGCTCTGCATCCGGCGCACGTCCTGGATCCGCAGGTCGCGCGCCTCGATCACGTAGGGGCAGGTCATGTCGTGCATGTCCTGCCACCCGGGCGCGACCCGGAGCCGGCTCGGGTTGACAAGCCGCGGCACGATCTCGCCGTAGGCCCCGATGTACGGGTGCCAGTCGAGCCACAGCGCCCACGAGCGCGCGGCGAACGCTCCCATCACCAGCCGGCGCCGCAGTTGGCGGTAGCGCTTGAGCGGATTGTTGACCTCCCACTCAAGCACGAACCGGGCGTCCTCAGCGCGGAGCGGATCCTCGAGCTGATCGACCGGCAGGCAGGAGATGAAGATCGGCTGATCCGCGACCACCGCGACCTTGTGCCGGATCAGGTCGAACAGGTCGGCGGTGACGGGAGCGAGCTCGCTGGTGTCGCGGCGATTGGTGCCCTTCCACAGATAGTGATTGAGCTGCAGCCCGAACGCCGCCTCCTCGGCCTGGGCGTCGTCGAACTCGCCGTAGTGGCGCTCGCAGTCGTCCCAGCATTCCTTGACCATCAGCAACGGGTCGTCGCTGATAGGCGAGTCGGGATCGATCCCTTCGGCGAGCGAAGCATGGTGCTCGTGAATCACGGCAGGACCCTCAGCAGCCGCTGCACCAGTGCTTCCTCAGCGGCTTTGAATTCATCCTCCGTCGCCCACCGTGAGTTCCCGATGTTGGTCACCTGCGCCAGGAGCACATGCACCGCCTCGTGACGGGCGGTGTCACGCAGGATCGCGTCGGTGATGGGATTCGGCCCGAAGTCCGTGCTCAGCCGCAGCCGCGCCATTCGCCCAGTCAAATCGGTGCTGCAATTCGCCATCGCACCGCTCAACCGTTGGTGCTTGAAGCGAATGTCCCAATCGTCCACGCCCCACGCTCGGAATGCTTGGATTGCGTGTTCCTTGAAGCGCTCGAAGTCGCTGCTCGTGGTGCGCTCGCTTTTCACGGCTTCCTCCGGGCACGCTCCATCTCGCGATGCGATACCGCGCCGGCGAACGGATTAGGCTCGCGCCGCCTCGGGATGCGGGCGCCGCTCTTGCGCGCTACGTTCAGAGCCGCCGCTACCGCCTGATCGTCGGCGCGTTTCTTACCGGACTTCTCACGGGTCCGGGCGTAGGTGGCGCCGCCGTGGAACTCGCGGATGTTGGCACTGATCGTCGCCTGGCTCTTGCCGCGCTTCAGTGGCATCGGGTCGCCGTCCTCCCCTGGCGGGCGAGCTTGACGCAGCGCCCGCACGCGCAATGAGCTCGCCCGCGCCGGCCTCGCACCACCACGATCGTCGCCGCGTAAACGATCACCACGAACAGGCACACAACGGCAAGCGCCACCGTCACCATCGGAATCAGCAGCAGCAGCTCCAGCATCAAGCTTCCTTGGGCGGCGCCGACTTCTCGAGGCCGAACTCGAAGATCACGCGGCCCGGCATCGAGTAGAGAAGCTCGAATACCGTGATCGGGAGCTTGCCGATCAGCGAGCTACCATCCGCGAGCGTGACCGTCATGCTCAAAATCGCGTGGCCCGGGATGCCGCCTTCCACGTGGCCGTCGAGCGCGTGCTTGCTGGAGCCCGGGACGAACTTCGCCACTTCCGGGTCACTTGATTCCCAGGCCAGGGTCGCGCCCTTCGGCAACGACGCCTCGCGCTCCCCCGCTTCGCTGAACAGCACCGCGCGCAGCGCTTCACGCCGGCCGCAAATCAAGTTCATTTCCATCGGTCGGTTCCTCCCGGCTAGGTGGTGTCCGTCGCCATCCGTTCCAGTATCCCCGGCTCCGGCATCACCCTGCTCTGCTTCACTGTTTGCAACTCGTGCTTTAGCTCCCTTACCTGGAGATCCAGGTGCTCCAGGTAGTGCGACACGCTGACGCCGTGGACGTTCGTGCTGTCGGCCTTGTCATCCGACTTCTTGGCCATCCAGATCATCAGCGCACAGATCCATAGCGTCGAGAAGACGAGGCCCACGACTAAGCCGCTAGCGAATGACCAATTCAAACGTCCCTCCAGTAGATGAGACGACCCCGGCAACTACTGCAGACTCCCGTGACCGCAGTGACCCGGAGACGAATTGCGATTCTCCCGGCGATCCCCCCCAAAATCCCGGTGTTGGTCGCCAGCTCGTTGAACAACGATCCGCTCTGCGGCCACAGCAGCGGGATGGTGATGAAACCACCCGTCAAGACGGTATAAGCCGACGATTGGAGCTGGTGGTAGGTGGGGTTGGTATTGACTTCGTTGGCGTAATCGACGGCATCAATCGCCACCGTGAGTGCGGTGACGTTCGGCTGGTAGGTACCGGGCAGGCTGTCGCTGTAGATCACGATGCGTCCCAACACCAGCGTGTCGCCATCGGAACCGGCGTAGATCGGAGGCGCAACGATGTCGGCAATCGAGATGATGCCGGAAGTGTCGATCGACGTGCCGCTGATCTTGACCAGCGTGGTCTCGCACCCGGCGGCGTAGTTGGAGGGGTTACAGACCCGCCACTTGAACTCCTGGACGTGGAGTTGCTTTCGAGCGCTCGCCGGGGAAGGGATCGTGAGCGCGCCCAAGACGAGCGCGAGGGTGAGAAACAAAAGCCGCTTCATGGAAGTGTCCTCCGTGACACCGTGATGAAGCGGGGGCCTCGACTAGGAGCGTGCACCTTTCCGGGCGTGGGTGCAAGCCATCTCGGCCTTTAGGCGCCGCAGGGCAACGCGGGCCACACGCCGGTCCTTCGACGCAGAGACCGGGTAGAAGCGCATGCGCTGGTAGGCCGCGACTTCGAGTTCAGGCGCCCATGTCTCGGAGATCCAGTCGCCCCCAGGTCCGCGTTGCCATGCGGTGAACGGCTTCCCCGGCAGGACAGGGTGCTCTGACAGGTAGGGCTGCGAGCGGGCAAGGCGGGGCAGCTCAAGCACAGCAGAGAATCCGGCAGCGGCTACCCCAAGCAGACCGAGGAACTGACGCCGCTTCATGTCAGTTTACCGTCTCCATCTCAGCCCTCCGGGCTTGCCGTTGGCCCGCGGAGAGCTCGCCACCGGGCGCCCGAACTCGCGGTTCAAGATCCCTGCGAAGTCGCTCTCCGGCACCGGCGGTGGTGCCGACACCGGGTTCTCGCGCAGCAGCATCCCGGCGCGCCCCAAGAGCAGCATGTACTCGTCGTGCTGGCGCCCCTTGGCGGCGATCTTGCCGTGCTTGTCCACGACGACGCCGCGCAGGCACTGCGCCACCGCGAGCGATGGGCACTCGACCGAGCGGTGATCGAGGATCGAGAACACCTCGCCGATCAAGGTGCCACGATTCTCCGGCGTTTCGTTGAAGCCCAAGTGGTACTGCACCTGCCCCAGCCGGTCCTCGCGCTCCTCGATCATGATCTTGTGGCACCCGGACTGATCGAGCCCGGACAGACACGAGCGCCCGTAGCCGCCGCCCATCAGGATGTCCACCATGGCCTGGTTGTAGCGCGAGTGCAAGAGACCACCCAGGAACCCGAGGCCCCAGCCCGACAGCGGCCCGAGGTAGGTCGCCACGATCCGCGGCCGCCGCCGCGCGATCACCAGGGCGCCCGCCGGGTCGTGCTCCGGGTCGTCGATCCCGAGGGACGGGTCGAGCACCACGAAGTAGAGCTCCTTCGGGTCGCTAGGCTCGAACTCCTCGAACTCGATCGTAATCGCCCGACGCTGGACCCCGGTCTGGGTATCGACCTCAGTCTGGATCTGGACTGGCACCCGCTGCGGTTCCTGCGCCTCGCTCTCCCAGCGCTCGATGGTCGGGTGGATCTGGCCGCCCGCGATCGTGAACGGGCATTTCCCGGTGCGGTCGACGTAGTCGCCGCTCCAGCGCGCCCACACCAGCGGGTCGTTGGCCCAGCGCTGCTTCAAGCGCGTCAGGTGCTGGTCCGAGAGCGCCTGGTTGTCGGTCACCGAGCTCTTGAGCTCGATCCGCCCCTGATGGACGCGACCGCGGCAGAGCTTGAAGTCCTCGGCCAGCTCCTCCCACTGGTAGCGCTCGAGCGGGGTGCCGGCGATCCAGCACGGGAAGATCTGGTTGCGCCGGCCGCGGGCTCTCATCTCGCGCCACTGGCGCATCAGCGGCGGCTCGTCTCCACCCGCCCAGTCGAGCCGGGCGCCGGGAAGGCTGCGGTCAGCGCCGCCGGCGGAGTGGAATCGGATCTTGCTCCAGCGCTCCCAGCTGCGCTCCCGCGAGCCGTCCGGCTTGACGTACAGTACCGCGATCACGCCGCGCTTCTTGTCGTCCCAGCCGATGTGATGAGGATGGTCGCCGATCAGTTCAAGGAACGCGGCCTGGACCGCCTCCACCTGCTCGTCCTTGCTCGGCACCAGGATCGCGCCGACGTTGGGCGAGCGCAGCTTGGGCAGGATCAGGTCCGGGAGCTTCAGCAGCGATCCGTCGCGCTGCATCACCGAGCCGTCGATGCGAGTGACGCCGCGGGCGAAGGCCACCGCGAGCATCGCGCTTGCGTAGCTCTTCCCCCCTTCGTTTCCCGACCGCCACCACACCTCGATGTCCTGCGAGACGTAGTGAACCAGGTCTCGCTGGGTGGTGGAAGAGAAGCGAAAGAACGCCAGCGGATCCGCGCGGCGCAGGCGGTCGGCGTGCTCGACTAGGTAGGCGGCTCGATCCGTTTGCATGGGTGAGCGTCCTTGCTCTCCAGCCTGACGGCGGTCAGGTAGAGCGTGAGCAGAACCAGGGACGTGCTGCGGCTCTCGACCGCGAGGCGACGGAGCAGCATGTCAGTACCAATGACGGGGAGCGCGTCCAGGTCCTGCTTTGATATTTCGATTCGATACTCGATACGCTGGTCGTTGTCGTAGCAAAGCTGCTCGACTTTCATATCTGTCCTTCAAGGTAAGGGCCAGTCCGCCCCGCAACGGTCAAACCCGGGGTCACGTGCCCCAAGTACCTGGCCCCGGCTTCATCCCTGCGAGGCGCGCGAGAAGCTCAGCAGCTTGGCCGCCGCCTCGACGCACTCGACGCAGATCGGGTTTCCCACTCCCACCCTGCGGGCCTCGGCGAGCACTGCGCACCGGCTCATGGCGCCGCAGAGCGCGAGCGGGAACTCGCTCGGCCAGAAGTAGTGCCGCACGCGCCCCATGATCTCGGCGTCCAGCTTCTCGGCTTCGCGCTGAAGCGCGCGCGTCGTCTCGGCTTCGAGTAGCGGGCGCATAGTCCGCTCGGCTTCGAGCCATTCGGGCGAGACCTTCACCTCTTCATCCCCCCGGCATCGAACGCCCGAAGCGCGGCCTAGGACCCGCGGCGCTCGCGCTCACCCCGTCATTCGCCTGCTCGCGCCGGGCCTGGGCGGCGATCGGCAGCGCCGGCATGTAGTGCTCGCGGTCAGTCATGCACTGCGGCTGCCCGCAGCGGAAGCACACCACCGCGACCCCGCCGTTGACCGCCTGCGGAGGCGTGCCGGGGTAGACGTGCGTGATCTCGGCGCCGAACAGGAAGTCGGTGGACTGGCAGTTGGGCGCGATGCAGGAGTAAGGCGGGAGTGCCGGCGGGAGCGCAGCAGGGCTAGCGGGCCCGCGGCGGCGGGTGCTCTTGGTTTCCATCGGCGACCTCCTTCCGTGGGCGCGATTCTAACACTCCGGCCGGCGCGCCACCGGAATCTCCGGGGCGCACCGGCTCACCCGGGCAGACAGCCGCAATCCCGGGTCATCGCTTCCTCCACGTCAGTTTCCGAGCTTGCACCGGAAACCGCTCCGCGTACCAGTCCAGAATCTCGCACATCCGCAGCGCCAGCTGGTGCAGGTCCGTCCCCTCGACCGAGCGCGCCATCCCCACCGCCGCCCGCGCCACCTCGAGTTCGACCCCGAGCTCGCGCGCCACCACCTCGGCGATCGAGTGCCGGTCGAAGATCGGCATCCCGGTCGCCCAAGCTGCCAGTTTCATCGAGTCACGATGACCGTCCTCCAGCGCGCGGTCCACGCTCTTGACTACCAGGTCGGGCAGTCTTTCGAGCGCATAGGCGCGCGCTGCTGCCAAATTGGCATGGGGGTTCTCCGGCATCGGATCCCGTCTCTTCCTTGACACCTTCCCCCCTTCCGTCGGTTTCCCCCTGCGAGCCGTGATCTGACCCCCTTCACAGGATCGCCAGGAAGGCCTCCCGGAGGCCCGCACGCAGGCTATCGGGTGCAGACGAGCCCAAGAGGTACACATCGACCCCCTGGCTGGCCCAGGAATGATTTTCTCCCGGGTTCATGCGTCAGCGCTTGGACGGTGTTAGGCTTCATGCGTCACCTCGGAGGGAGTGGTGTATTTATACACCACCCCGTGTGACGCATGAAGCCGTTGTCCCAAAAAAACAGATTGACGCATGAGCAAGCTCATTCCTCATAATCCATTGGCATTTGCTCACTTACAAATGCGTCACCAGCTATTGACGCAGGTGACGCATGAGCACTGGCGAAGTACCGTGAGTAATGGTCGCCGCGGGCTCCGGTGGAACAGACTTGACCTTTCTCAATCAGCGCTTCCAGGTGGCGCTGAATGGTACTCCTAACCAGTCCGACGGCGGATTCGATTTCGGCGCGAGAGAGGCCAGCTTCTCCGGCCTGGACCAGTGCTTCCTGGATCCGGGAGCGATTGGCGGCGGATTTCTGGTCGGGGGCCTGGATCAGTTGGGTGGCGCTGCCGTCTTTGGGAATGGCGAGCCACAAGGGATCAGGCTCGGGGCCGAAGCTGACCTTCTCGAACGAGAGCTTGCGCAGGCTGTCGCGGCGCTCCAGCAGGAGCACGGCATTGACTCCGGCGGTGAGCACGGTGCCGCCGCGGACGGCGGCGAGACCTTCTGAGGCCGGGGCGCTGCCTCGCTGGGGCATGGGCTTGCGGACGTGGTGAACGAGTTCGGGGCTGACGCCAGTGGCGTCTCGAAGGCGATCAAGGTTGCGGATCAAGAGGGCCAGGTGTTCGTTATCTTCGACGCTGCCATGCATGAGGCGAGAGAGCGGATCGAGTTGGAGCACTTGGAGCTGCGTGTCGAGGCACCACTGCTCGAGCCGAGCGATTCCGGTGGTGAGCAGGTCGAGCCCTTCGGGCAAGTCTTCGCGGGTGAGGAACCAGAGCCAGCCTTCGCAGGCTTCGAGCTGGGGGGACAGGAACATGCGTTTGAGGCGGCTCTGGAGATGGAAACGGGTGAGTTCGAGGGTAACGACGCCGACCCGGGCCGGCGCTGCCACGTCGAAGCCGAGCCACGGGGTGCCGGAGGCCAATGCCACCGCCTGCTCCAGCATCAGGCGTGATTTCCCTAAGCCGGCATCGCCGGCGAGCAGCAGGGAATCTCCGGTGCTCAAGAGACCGCCTGGGAACAGGGCGCGGGGCTCCTGGAGCCGAGCGTCGAGCAAGGTCGAGACGCTCCACGCGCGCGGGCCCAGAGCATCGGTGTGGGTGCGCTCCAGTTCCTTGAGCGCGCCGATGAATTGCGGCATCGCCTGCTCGAACTGGTCGCCGTTGCGGCTCGCGGCATCCATTTGGCGAGCCAGCGCGATGGTGTCGCGCTTGCGACGAGCGGCACGGATCAGCGCCGCATGGCGCTCGAGATTGGGCGAGGTCCAGCCGTATTCCTGGATTGTCGTCAGGGCGAGTGCGCCCCCGGCGCCTTCGTAGCGCTCGGGATCCTTGGCGAGCTCCAGGTGCAGGAGCGAAAGATCGACGCCCGCCGGGGTGAGGGCGCGCGGCATGGCGTCGAACAAGTCGCGGTGGAGCGGGCGGAAGAAATCCTCGCTCTGGAGCAGGGCGCGGGCCTGGCGCAAGGTCTCGCCCGCATCCCGAGTGCAGAGAATGAGCCCCAGCACGGCGCGTTCGCTGTCCTCGGCCTGGGGCAAAGGCGGAGGATCGTCGAGCCCCGGGGGCGCAACGTCGTGGCGGGTCATGGGAACCTCAGATGATGAGCCCGCTGGGAGCTGGGCGCTTTTCCCATCCTGAGCGGGTCGGAGGCCGAGGTTCCCGCCCCACCTCCAACGGCGCCCAGCTCGCAGCGGCTCGGTCTCACGGGATTCTACCGCCGCCACCGCGCGCCGGCAAGCAAAATCCCGGGGCGGCGGAGGCCACGATGAGGAGGCTGAGCCGCGCCCGGGGGCACCCGGATGGTACCAGCCCGGAACCTACCGCTCCCCAGGGGTGCGGGTCAACCCCGAAAATCGGCACGTACGATTTCACTTGACACCGCACGTGCGATGGACGATGTTGTTAGTGGAGGGCGGTGACCCAGCCGATCCTCCAGAAAGCGAGGCCACGATGAGAGCAGCGCGCGTAGTGGAAGGCGCGCCCGGCAGCCTGCGGGCGCAGATGGACGAGGCGCGTAAGAAGTCGCGCCGACTGCTCGCGCAGGGCCGGCACGAGGAATCGGAGCGAGCCGAGAATGAGGCTGAGCGGCTGATGGTCCTGGTGCTGGGCACGGAAGGCCAACCTCAAAACCATGGGAGCGAGAACATGCGAGTTATGCACTGGATCCGCGAGACCGCGCGCCAGCCGATGCGCTACCGCACCGCTTGCCGTCTTAGCGTGCCGAGAGAACGGGGCGACTACGCCTACTCTCTGGCGCAAGTCTTGGAGCGGGTGACATGCAAAGACTGCATTGCCTGCGCGGCGGAAGCATTCGAGCCTACTGCCGAACCCACGATGCCACAGTAGTTCCTGGCACACACACCTTCACTTTAACCGTGCAGGGGGACAAAGAACATGAACCGCGAGCCACCCGCCCCCGAGCTCAAGGTCTCGGCCCGGGGACCGGGCATCTTCGAGGCCACGATCTGGAAGGAGAGAAACATGGAACCGCACGATCAGGACATCGCTCGCAACGAAATCGCCTGGGACCACGCCGCCGAAGCGGCGGGGATCGACCTGCGGGTTCCTGGCGCCTACGCGGATGGCCGTGACCAGCTCGGCGTCGAGCGGCCCCCGGGGCCGCGCAAGTACGCCAGCTCACGCTGCAAAAGCGGGATGCGCAACTGGTGTAGCTGTGACATCTGCTTCTAGAAGGGAACCATGACCCTGCGCGAGCTCCGCAAAGCCGCCGGCTACCGAAGCGCCGGAGACTTGGCGAGTCAGCTCGGTCTCAACGGCGCCGCGCTCCGGAACGTGGAGAAAGGCGTGGCGATGCTGTCGCGCCAGACCGCGGTGCGGCTGTCGCGCCATGTGGGCGCGTCGAGCCGAGAGATCGTGTGGGCTTGCGCGGCCCAGCGGGTCATTTACTTGAACGCCGAGCTGGCCAGAATGCGGCGGGTCTTGGCTCAACTTTCATGCTCTCGCCTCAGAGCTCGGCTGCGTTCCCCACGCCTACGGAGGCCACGATGAGAAGCCTGTTTAGTTCTGGTGCCCGCTTTGAAATTGTCTCCGATCACCCCGACCAGCCGCTCATCATCCGCGACGTTGGGCCGTGGACCGAGTACCCCACCGTCACCAACGACGCCGAGCGCGTGGTGCTTCAACTGCTCGCCCGCAACCTGTTGCCCGCGGGGCGACGGCTGCTCTACTACGATTCGGCCGGCAACTTGGACGAGCTGCGGATCAAGAACGGCGCCTTCGCTGGCTTTGCCTTTGGTTTACCCTCACCCTCGACCCTGGAGCCTTCCCATGACTGAAGATTTCCTGCCTCCCGACTACGATGTGCCCGGCGGCTCGGCCAACTACCTCAAGTTCCGACAGGGCCCGCCCACGGTGTTTCGTGTTCTCGCTCCGCCGATCCGAGGCAGTCTGCTGTGGATCACCCGCGACGGGCGCGACGTGCCGATCCGCAAGCGCGAAGGAATCGAGTTCTCCGCCGCCGAACTCAAGAGCGCCCAGCGCGGCCGGGACGGCAAGCCTTCGCCGCCGCGCCACTTCTGGGCGATGCCGGTGTGGAACCTCGAGCGGGTCCAAGTCCTGGAGATCGTCCAGGCCACGATCCAGCGCGCGATTCACTCGCTCACCAAGAATCCCAAGTGGGGCTCGCCGTTGCGCTACGATCTGGTGGTCGAGAGATCCGATGCCACCGGCAAGACCGTCTACGTCACCACGCCCTCGCCGCCCGAGCCGATGGACGCTCAGGCGGAACAGGCTTGGGCCGAGCTGCAGCTCAACGGTTTCGATCTGTCGCGGCTGTACGACGGCGGCGATCCATTCGGCCAGCGCCAGACTACGGCTACCTCCTCCGACCCGTGGGATCCCGAGACGGCGCCCGCTTTCGATGTCGCTCGGGACGCAACGGGCGCTGTGGCGCCGGCGGCGCAGCAGGACTTGCGCGAGAACGAGCGCAAACGCTTCTTCGCGCTGCTGCGCGCCGCCCTGGCGGTCAACGCGCCCGGGATCGTGCCAGCCCATGTCGAGGATTCCCAAGTCGGACATCTGGCGCGGGTGGCGCTGCTGGGCAGACTGCTGAACACTTCCACGCCTGAGCCCTTGGCGATGTCGGTCCAGGAGTGGCGCGAGGTCAATCAGGCGCTGGAGAAGCGGGTGGTGGCGAAGGCGGGTGCCGCATGAGCCCGTCCCTGCTGGATCTCGAAGCCGACCTCGCCCGGGTGATGGAGGAGCTGGACGCGGCGTTGGAGCACGATCAGCCGACCGATGCCCTGGTCGCGCGCGCTCAGGAAACCGCTCTCGCCAGCGCCGAGAAGCGCGATGCCTGCGCTCGGTTTCTCAGGATCTGTCAGCGCACCGAGGAAGGCTTCGACGCGGAAATCAAGCTGCTGAAGCAGCGCCAAGCCACCCTCTCGAGGCGCCGCGAATGGATGGAGCGTGCGATCTTGATCGCGATCCAAAGTCATGTCGGCTTCGGCGCCGCGGGGGCCAACTCGATCTCGGGGCTGGTCCACAAGTTCACGGCGGTGCAGAATCCTCCGCACGTCGAGCCGTTCACGATGACCGAGGACGAAATGCGCTCGCACGTGATCCCCACCTACCTGCGCGAGAAGGTCACCCTGGACTGGAACCGGGTGGCGCTCAAGGCGGCGCTCGATGCGGGCAAAGATCACGTGCCCGCGCGACTGGTGGAAGGCGAATGGCGCTTGATGGTCACGTGAGCTGCGACGCCGCCGCGCTAGAAGTCGCACGAGGGGGCCGGTGAATACGGGCGGTAGCGCGCGGAGCCGCCCGGAATGAAAGGAGATGAGAACGATGGCCCGCGACATCAGCAACCATGGGGGGCAGGGCTTCATCGTCGGGCTCGTCGGCGCGCTCAACGCCGGGGTCTCGGTAACTGTATTCCGGCTGCTCAACCGCGACGAGGCGCTGACGCTCGCGGCCTGATCGTGGCGATGGCCGATCACGACGGAGCGTTCGAGGAGATCCTGGACGCGGTGAAGGCGACGTGAAGCCGCCCGGAGCCAGCGGGGGAGCGATGAGCGAGTCACGAGCGATGGGCGAGGCGGCGCGGGAGATAGTGAGCATCGTGCTTAGTTATCACCGCTGCGATGGAACCGGCACATCGCTCCAAGCCGACAAGGCCATCGAGGCGATGCTGCGTGAAATCACGGCCCCGGTCGCGGGCGCGCTTGCCGACGCCGGCGACATCCCGGTGCCGGATGATCCAGCGCTCTACGGTGAGGCGGTGCGGCGGCTCATCGAACAGCGGGACAAAGCGCAGCAGGCGTTGCTCGACAACACCGGGCCGCCCCGTCCTGGCGAGCGCATCCCGCTTCACTACTTCGCGGAGTATCAGCGCGCCAAGGCCGACGTTGCCACCGCCTATCGGCGCGGGCAAGAACGGATGC
>ERZ1292642.268-Hain-H14-01um-R1-268-length-34591-cov-6_pt1 | contig 34591 bp, 49 predicted proteins | sample MGYA00564403_ERZ1292642 | MGnify/ENA primary metagenome ERZ1292642 (study PRJEB36523, sample SAMEA6512643) | groundwater metagenome | collected 2019-01-09 | study: AquaDiva: Metagenomics assemblies of 32 groundwater samples
GCGCAAACTGCGGAGAGGGTCATCGCGTTTGAGGCGTCGACAGCAAATTACGAAATGCTGGTCCGCAATATTGAGGTGAATGGCCTGGCGAATATCGAAGCGCGACATTTGGCGGTCGTCGGAGACGGCAAGCCAGTTTCTCTCTATGTGAACAGTCAGAATTCGGGGAGGAACTCGGTATTTTCCATTGGACAGGATCACGCAGGCGCAGAGATGGTCGAGGGCATCACGCTCGAAGCGATTCTCGATGAGGTCGACGAGGTCGATTTCCTGAAATCCGATTGTGAGGGAGCTGAATACGGGTTTTTCTTCGCAACACCAGTGGAAAAGCTAAGGAAAATCAAGAAAATGGGCATTGAGGCGCACACCTGTGAAACGGCGACATTCGAGGATCTGATTTCTTTCTTGAGTTGCGCAGGATTCTCGGTGAGCATGAGCCCATCACTCGCGGCGTCTGCGCGAATGCTCTTCATCGAACGTGTATGAAAATAGGCCTTGTCGCTCGTGCGGACAATAGTGGACTCGGAACAGTGAGCCGTGAGCTCTACGATAATCTCGACATCGAGAGGGCTGTTGTCATCACGAACGGCGTGTACAAGACATTTCCCGAACGCTTTGGTTCAGCGTTGGTATACCCGGGGAGTCTCTTCACTGATGACGCGGTGCGCGCCTTCCTGCAAGGGCTGGACTGCGTTGTGACGGTCGAAACGCCGTACAACTGGAACTTGTACCCAATAGCGCGGCAGATGGGCATAAAAACCGTCATGTTGCCGATGTACGAATGCCTTCCGGTGCAGCACCAGCGTCCCGACCTGTACATTTGCCCGTCGCTTATCGACATGGAGGCGGTCGACGGCAATAAAGTGCAGCTTCCATGCCCCGTGAACACGGACCGCGTGTGGTTCAGAAAGCGCAAAAAGGCGAACATTTTCGTGCATAATGCGGGGCATGGCGGGCTTTTGGGGCGCAATGGTACGGACATTTTCATCAACGCAATCCCTTTGGTGAAAAATCCAAAGGCGCGATTCATCATTCGGTCGCAAACGGAAATTTCACTCCCGTACAACGACCCGCGCGTGAAAGTGCAGATTGCAAACTTCAAGGAATACTGGGATTTGTGGGATTTGGAGGGCGATGTGTTCGTTTTTCCTCACAAATTCGATGGCCTATCGCTACCGGTGCAGGAAGCATTGGCGTCCGGCATGCCGCTTATCACGACCGAAATGCACCCATTCGACAAATGGTTGCCGTCAGAATTCTTGGTGCCAGCGGAGAAAACACAGGAAATACGCATTTCACGAATGATTACCGCGTCGTTTGTTTCATGTGAAACATTGGCCGCGCGCATTGATGCCATGGTCGGAAAAAACATCGAGGAGCAGTCCATGCTCGCTGGCGCAATTGGCGAGGAGCTGTCGTGGCGGAATTGGAGGAAGATGTACATCGCTGAACTACGAAAACTATGCGAAAAGTAAAGCCAAAGCTACATTTTTATCGCGTATACGATTTGATGTTTCGGGCGCACCTGAACCTCTATGTCGGGGATTGGGATTTGTTCGTAAAAGAAATGAGAAGTCTCAAACTCGATGCGTGCAATTCCGAGGAAATGGCAAAGCCCGTACAGGGATTGTTCATTAAGGAGGGTTTGTACTCGATCATGTTTCTCAAAGAAAAGGACAGGCCGACTATTGTGCACGAGCTGACACATTACGCGCTTGTGACGCTGTTCAGTCATGGCATCGACATGGAAAATCAACTGAACGAACCGATGGCCTATTACATGGAAATGATGTTTGTCGAAATATCGAAGAAATTATGGCCAAAAGAAAGCGCGCGCTAATTACCGGGATTACCGGGCAGGACGGCAGCTATCTTGCCGAGCTTCTGATTTCCAAGGGGTATGACGTCTACGGAATTGTGCGACGAGCATCGACATTCAACCGGGGACGAATTGAACACCTCTACAATCCGAACGAGAACGGTCGTTTGCACCTGCTGTACGGGGACGTCACAGACCCATTTTCACTCCTTTGGGCACTCAAAAAGTCGCGTCCCGACGAGATTTACAACCTCGCCGCGCAGTCCCATGTTGGAGTTTCCTGGGAGACCCCGTTTTACACCGCGCAGACGTCGGGTGTCGGCGTCCTCAACCTCTTGGAAAGCGTCCGCGTTCTTGGCATGGAAAAGAAATGCCGCATTTACCAGGCATCGACCTCGGAGTTGTACAGCGGCGACGTGAAGCAGGCACCGCAGAATGAAGACACGCCATTTGACCCACAGAGTCCGTACGCAACTGCAAAACTTTATGGCTTCCACATTTGCAAAAACTATCGCAAGGCTTTTGGCATGTTCGTTGCTAATGGCATCTTGTTCAATCACGAGTCTCCTCGCCGCGGCGAAAACTTCGTCACCCGCAAGATTGTTATTGGTGCCCTCAACGGCGAGGTGCGTCTTGGGAACATTCACGCCCGGCGTGACTGGGGATTTGCCGGCGATTATGTCGACGCCATGTGGCGAATGCTCCAACAAAAGACGCCGCAGGATTTGGTCATTGCGACGGGGGAGACACACAGCGTAGAGGATTTCATCGCGGAAGTCCGTAAATACGTCCCGAAATTCAAGGTAGTCATTGACGAACGATTCAAGCGGCCGGCCGAAGTGAGTCACCTCGAGGGTGACGCAAAGAAAGCAAAACGGGTTTTGCGTTGGCGTCCCACCACAAAATTCCAAGAGCTCGTGAAGATGATGGTCGACGCAGAATACATGCGTTAATTTATTATTTATCACCTATGAAAATAAAATATCCTGTTGCCGAGCCCGATCTGACAGGCAATGAATTGCGCTACACCGTGCAGGCACTCCGTGAGGGCGTCATTTCGTCGCGCAGTCCATTTGTCGAGAGGTTCGAGAAAGCGTTCGCGGAATTCACGGGGTCGAAGTACGCAGTCGCGGTGAACACGGGGACGAGCGCACTCCAGCTTTCCCTCATGGCACTTGGCATCGGTCCAGGTGACGAGGTCATCGTGCCGGAGTTCACCATGGTCGCCTCTGCATGGGCGGTGAGTTACACGGGCGCAACGCCTGTTTTTGTGGATTGTGGGGAGGATTTCAATATCGATGTAAGCAAAATCACGGAAAAGATTACACCTCGCACCAAGGCCATCATGCCTGTGCATATCTACGGGAGGCCTGTGGATATGTTGTCGGTCATGGCGATTGCGGCCGCGCACGGACTCGCGGTCGTCGAGGACGCATGCGAGGCGCATGGCGCGCGCATACTCGGCGGACTCAAAGTCGGTGCTATTGGCAATGTCGGCTGTTTCTCGCTGTTTGGCAACAAAATAATCACGGCGGGAGAGGGAGGGGTGTGTGTCACCGATGACCCCATGCTCGCCGAGAAAATGCGCTACCTCCGTTCCATGGCGTTTGAGGGGACGCACACATTCCTCCACAAAGAGACGGGCAACAATTTCCGAATGACAGGACTGCAAGCTGCGGTCGCACTCGCGCAGGTTGAGCGCATCGACGGATTCCTCGCAAAGCGGAAGCAGATTTGCGAATGGTACGACCAAGAAATAGGCGACATGACGGTGAAGCGTCCCGGTGGTTCTGTTCTTTGGGTGTACGACATTCTCACAGAGAAGCGCGATGAGATGATTGACCACCTCGCCGCGCACGGCATCGAGAGCCGCATGTTTTTCAAGCCGATGAGCATGCAGCCGATGTACGATCGCCCGTACGCGAACCTCAACGCGCTTGCGTACGCGAACAGCGGCTGTTACTTGCCGGCGTACACGAGACTGCGCCGTGAGGACGTGAGTTACATATGCGAGGTTGTGAAAAACTTCGTTTCCAAATCTAAACATTGGCACTAAAACCTATACATTTATGCGTCATTTGGTTATCGGAATGGGTGAGGTTGGGTCGGCAATTACCGAAATTTTGCGGAGTAACTGGGAAAATAGCGTCACAGGCATCGACAAGGGCAGTGAAGAAGCGGGAGAGTTCGACGTCATGCACGTCTGCATTCCGTACTCGGAGTATTTCGATGAAGCGGTGCGCGAGTACCATTTTCGCCACAAGCCGAATTTGGTCATCATTCACTCGACCGTACCGCTCGGAACATCGGAGTCGCTCGGCGCGGTACATTCCCCCGTCCGCGGCGTGCACCCAAATCTTGAGCAGGGCATTCGTACGTTCCCGAAGTATTTCGGCGGCGTGCGCGCGGGCGAGGCAGCAGAGATTTTCGAGGCACTCGGATTGCAGTGCGTGAAGACATCGGACGCGAAAAACACCGAGGCAATCAAGTTGTGGGACACAACGTATTACGGCTGGAACATTGTGTTTATGCACGCGGTGCGCGCGTACTGCGATGAGTACAAACTCGATTTCGACCTTGTCTATGCAGAGGCCAACCGCGCGTACAACGATGGCTACGCCGCGCTCGGACGTAACGATGTTCAGCGACCTGTGCTAAAATACATGCAAGGGAAGATTGGGGGACACTGCGTAATACCAAACTGCCATCTTCTCGGCGGTGACGTCGCCAATTTCATTCTAAAGGCGAACGAAAACCTTGTGTAGTATGCAGTTTTCTGACACATCGACAGAACAAGGCCTGTACCAAGACGCATGCGACCGCGTGCAGATGGACAGCAATGGTTTCCAAATTGCCGCATTCACGCGGTGGTGCAATGTTTGGTACCGGCGTGCAGCGGTGTTTATTTGGAAAAATCAGGACGCATGGCGTTACGATGACACGGTGAACATCGGCTCGGGCGACCAAGACGACGACGCAGGGCTTCCGGTAGTCACCTCCACACTCACGAACAGTCAGAAAATCTACACACTCGCAACCAACGCACTCAAGATTCGTCGCGTGCAGGTAAAAGACCAGGCAGGTATTTGGCAGGAAGTTTTGCCGCTCGATGAACGCAAAATCCGTGGGGGTAAGCAGGAATTTTACAAAACCGATGGCCGTCCGCAATTCTATCTTCTCGCTGGCAACAAATTGCAGTTATTCCCTGCTCCTGACAACGGAGTGTCGGTGACGCTCACGAGCGGATTGCAGGTGTTTATTGACCGAGACATCGACGCATTCACCGCGTCCGATACGACACAAGAACCGTCGTTGCCGATTCCATGGCATCAGCTCCTTTCCATTGGTCCAGCGTGGGACTTCGCAAAGTCGAACGGCCTGTCCGTGAAAGCTGACTTGGAAAAAGACCTACTCGCACAATTCCCTGAAATGGCCGAGTTCGTGTCGGGTCGACAGACCCACCTCAAAGACCCGCTCGTCATGCGCCCGAGGCGTTATCGCAGTACATAAATGTGCCACGCGTAACCATCAACAGCATTTGGGGCGGCATTGCTCCCGCGCGTTACTTCGTCGGTGACAGTCAGTACCTTGCCGGCATCGGCATCGACCCTGACCTCCCGATCAGCGACGCCGTCGGCGATAAGCAGACCTCGGGAGCGATCCGCCCCGCAGGTTATTCGACGTTCAGCGGTGCGACGCTCAATGACCACGCACTTTGGTTGATGACGACCCCGAAAACATCGTTACTCTACGCGTACCTGAAAAGCGGCCGTCTCCTTTCCTACGACAGCAGTTTCGGCTCCGAAACAAACATCGGCACTCCGACGTCGGGCGTAGGAAATGGCCTTGCGTACTACAACAATTACGCCTACCTTTCGACGCCGACCGACGTTGCACGTTACGGTCCGCTTGATGGAGCGGCTGCGCTCACAAACACTGTTTGGTCGGGTGCTACGCTTGGCTCACAGACTGCGCTCGTGAACTGGACTGCGCCGTCACTGCGAGGCTCGGGGGTCATGCCGAACCACGTCCTCCACCCGCACATCGACAACAAGCTGTACATTCTCGACTTTGACAGCACCTCGGTGACGGTCGCGAACCGCGGTCGTGGGCTTATCCATTTCATCAAAACGAAGTACGGATCTGCGGAGGGCGACACAAACGACGTGTCGACGTACAACGCACTCGACTTGCCGCTTGGCTTCATGCCGGTGTGCTCGGAGAGTTACGGTACGGACATCGTCGTCGGGGCGATTCAGACGACAAACTCGACGTTCAACCAAGGACGCGCCGCGCTGTTCTTTTGGGACACGCTTAGTTCCTCCTTCCGCGACCCTGTGGTGTGGCTGGCCGATCCGCTTGTTACCGCGCTTCGCAACGTCAATGGCAACCTGTACGTTTTCTCGGGTCCGATTTCTACTGGCTCCGATGTATCGAACGGATTCCGTGTGTCGCTGTACGGCGGCGGATACTCGCTCCAACAGGTGTATTTCTCCGATGTCGGTGCGCCGCCGCTTCATGGCGCAGTGGACAGCTTTGGCGACCGTTTGGCATGGGGAGGATTCACACAGATTCCGTCGACGACCGCCGCAAGCCCGGAATACTACGCGGGTGTGTTTGCGCTTGGGTCGAAAAACCAGCTCTTCTCAAACGGCGTGCACTTCATCATCAACAGTCGTGCCACAGCGACAGCCGCGGACGGCCTCGTGACCGCACTCAAGAACGTCCAGCAGGCATCATACGCCTCACCGCGCTTCGTACTCGGCTGGCGTGATTCGGGCGCGTACGGGCTTGATAAACAAGGCACGACGTACGGCACGACCATTTTCCGGTCACAGATTTTCAACGTCAACCAACCGTTTGCACTCGAACGGATTCGCTTCTCGCTTCCTACACCAGTTGCGACGAACATGACCATTACACCGAAGTTCTTCATTGACGATTTCAGCTCGTCGTCGACGAACGGGCTCAAGGTAATCAACACCACGAACTACCCCGCAGCGAAAAACTACCGAAACATTTTGCAGGTGCCGAAAATCAGCGGCAACCACAACTTCTGTCTCGAGCTTCGTTGTACGGGCACTGTTCTCCTCCCGGTATTGCTCCCAATCCAAATCGATTTCAAGCTCCTGCAAGATACCAAATAGCGTATGGAACCGTGGGACTATAAAATCCCTGACGTCACGGACGATGCAAGTGCCGCCTCCGCAGACGGCGGTACTTCGGATTCAACGGCAATTGCAGGGCAGAGCAACGCTGCACCAGCAACGCCGACCGACATCACGAAACTCGGTGAACTCGTCACTGCGGTTCAGCAGGGCATTATTCGCCTTTCCACCGCGTATTCTGCGTCACAGTTGACCGCGGTGACTGACGCGAATGTGCGTGACAAGGTTGCCACGATTTTCAACGCATTCTCGGGACTCATGCGCGCGGCGAGCGGGAAATGGTCGATCGACGGCGACGGTAAGATGACGGCTGTCGACCTCGAGCTTTCCGGCGTACTGAAAACTGTCACGTTCCAAAAAGACACGGTGTCGGCAGTAGGCGGCCAGCTTCTCATTGCAAACGCCGACAAACTCGCGCAGGACATGACCGCGATGGACACGGCGACGATGACTATTTCGGGCGAGACGACGTTTGCGGCGAATGCGATTTTGCTCGTCAAGGACGGAACGGACACGGAGTACATGCGCGTTGTCAGTGCAGCCAATGCGCCGCTCTACACTGTCACGCGCGACCTTGCCGCGTCGTACGCTGCGAACGCAAATCCCTCATGGAAAGCCGGGGCTGCGATTGTGCAGATTGGTTTGAGTGACGGCTCTTCGGCGTACAGCGGCGGGTGGCTTGTTGCAGACGGCAACACACCGAAATATTCCGTTTATAAGCGCACAGGATTGGCGTACGACGCGTACACGGAGTATGTGACGCTCGGCAACCTGAACGGCCGTCTTGACTACGCTGCTGCGGAATACGGCATTGCCATCGGTACATTTGCCGACGGTTGGTTTTCTTATGACCCGACAAATGGATTGAGAACAGCCGGGAAGCTCATCAACCAAAATAAATACACCACTGGCCACGCAATCGACCAGGGAGATTTGGTTGCGCGTGAGTCGGGCGCAGTCTATCGCACGCGCGTGAATAACTGGTCGCAAAATAACACGGCAACAACGCTCACCATCAACCCGTACAATGCTGGGACGACGAACAAGCCTGGACGATTTGTTGACGTGTCTGACACGGTGAAGCTGCTGCTCACAGCAACGGGGAACACGACGAACGACATTACCGCCTCGCGCATTGTTTGTTCGCCACTTTCCTCGAGCATTACGTCGGCGACCGCGAATACGGCAATTAACACCGCAGCAAATATTACAGCGGATTGCGATGGTTGCTTGTTCGACACAAACAAAGTGTTTGCCGTGTACACAAATGCGGCAGGCGGTCCCATCTACGCGAAAGTTCTCTCCGGGCTTGATTCGGGCACGACACTCAACGCCGAAGCGACGGTCGCCGCAGTCTGCAATAATCGCTGCGCGGTCGTCCCGGTAACGTCGACCGAGGTGCTCGTCATTTACACTGACGTGAATGACAACATTGTTGCCACGTCATGCACAATCAACGCAGGAACGAACGCCATTACGGTCGGTGCAACAACCACGATTCTGTCCGATGCCGATGTGCTCGAAGTACGTTGGGCGGAGCGATTCGAGTCGACCACCGCATATTGCATTACGTTCTACGATTCGTCGGCGGGCATTACCTACGTCATTGCATTTACCTACACTGGCGGCGTACTCACCCCAGGGACACAAGCGTCGGTTGTCAGTGCGCTCATGCGTTCTTCCATGGCCTCCATGGGGGACAATTCGATGCTTCTCGTCGGCTCTACTCGTTCGTATGGCATTACGCGTTCAGGGACTGCGCTGTCGGTCACTGCAAATACCGCAGTTGGCGCAGGGAACTTCATGTACGTCTGCCGCATGGGCAAAGGCAACGCGGTGGTGACATGGCGGCAGGCTGCTGGCGACATTCGCTACCAAGCGATGGACATGGACACCGTAAACGGCGCACTCACGCTCCTCGGTTCTGCGGGAACAGAAACGACGACCGCCGGCGATGACTTCCTCCCAATGATGGTGCGATTGTCGCCCTCGCGCTCCATTATTTTCCGCGATGGCACCGTGGCGAATGATGAAAAGATAAACACCATCGACTGGTCGAACAATTACGACCAATTCCTCGGTGTTGCCGCAGCCGCGGCAATTTCCGCAGCAAGTGACCTTCTCGTCGAGGGTGGTGACAGCGACGACATTACTGGAGGTGTCGACGGCACGACTGCGTACGCTGATGCGGGAGGAGGACGTACGACGCTCGCGCTCGGCGGAACATTCCGTGTTGGTGTGTACACAGGAACGGCAAACCTCAACGTAAAAGGCTAGTATGGGACAGCGAACACTCATGACAGTCGACCCAAACACCGGCTCTGTCTTCCCGGAAGATTTGTCGACTTTTCGTCGTACAACCGACTCCCCGTACCGTATCGGTGCGTTTTTCACGACGCTCACACGCGCGATAGATTCCACGGGAAACCAAGTCGTCTCGGGTGTGGGATTCCGACCCGCTGTTATTTACGTCATCGCAAAAGACGACAACGCGGCGTCCGTGAACAGCAACGGTTGGTCGGACGGTCCGAACAGCCAGTGTACGGTTATGCGTGTTACTGCACTCGATGCGAGCTTTACGAACTGCATCGACGTTTCCGACGGAATAAATGGCTGGCAAGCGTCGGTCGCGTCGCTCGATGCCGACGGTTTTACGCTCGCGTGGTCGAAGGTCGGACAAGGGAAAGCAATCACCATGAAGATTATTGCGGTCAAGTAGAGTATAATTAGCGCAGTATGGCAGCATCAAAAAGCAGCTCAAAGTCTTCATCGTCAAAAACAGCCGCAAGTCTGTCATCTTCACAGCGCACGGCTGCTGTCGAAAAGGCACGCGCGGAGAATATTGCCGCGACAGGGACGTCCACGCAGCGTGCGCCGTCAGGTTCGTCGTCGAGTAGCGAACGTACCGCACAAGACATGACGTCCGCAGAACGCACCGCAGCGGTTGAGAAAGCTCGTGCACGCAACATCGCGGGTACCGGGAAGTCGACACAGTATTCCCCAACAGGTGTTCCGAAAACGACGTCGACCATCACCGCGCAGCCGACCAGCGTGCCTGCGACCGAACCATATCACATCAAAAACCCTACAGAATTGAAACAACTGACCGACGCGGGGCTCACGGAGGCGGATATTACGCGCAGCGGTGACAACATTTACCTGAAACCTGGCGTCACACCCGAAACGTACACCGGGAAAACTGCGACCGCATTCGATGCGTCCAAAGCTGGGCAGAAGATTCTCAACGTCGACGAACTCAACAAGTACGCGAAGCAAGGCCTCACCGAAGCGGACATCGTTCGCAACGGCAAGGACATTTATTTCAAGGGTGGTGTAACTCCCGAAACGCTGCTTGCGCGCACCGCAGGCGATGTTCAGTTTGGTGCTACGCCGCCAGCGACCGGGGAGAATTTGTCGCCTGATGTTCTCGAGACGCCGACCGACACGAGCATGCTCACCGGCTGGGATTTGGACACGAGCAGTCCGACCGCATTCGCAAACTCCATCAACAAGCTGTTTGATTATTTCAAGAGTGACGCGCAGAAACTTCTTGAGGAAAAGCAGAATGCCGCGACTGCAAAACTTGAGGGATTCGTCGATGAATTGGGTAATCAAAAACCACGTTTTGACGAGCTGAATGCGAAATACAACGTCGACAGCCAATACCAGCAGCTCATGGAGCTGAACATGCTCATGGCGCAAAAGCAGGGAGAATACATGCAGCTTTCGGTCGACACCGAGGGGCAGACAATTTCCACGGGGCTGCTTATTGGTCAGGGCGCGGCAGTGCAGCGTCAAATGGCCGCGGACATGGGTATTCTCGGCGCACGCGCCGCTGCGCTCACCGGAAACATTGAGCTTGCGAACACACTCATCGACCGGTCGCTCGACGTTGAATTCGGTGCAATCAAAGACCAAATCACTGCGACCGAAAACCTGCTTGGCGTGTACGGCGACCAGCTTTCCGCCGAGGAGTCGAAGCAGGCCGAAAAGGTCGGCCTCGTGCTCGATGAACGCAAAACAATTCTCGAAGCGCAAAAAGAGGAGAAAAAGCAAAAGCTCCAACTCATGCTCGATGTTGCAGCGAATGGCGGAGAAGTGAGTGTCATCGACATGGAAAAGTCACTCGAGGAAAATATCCGCGCTGCTGCGCCATATCTCGAAACATCAGCCACGGAAGGAGCCGCAACCGAGGCGCAGATTCTCTCGGCAGCACAGACGTTGGTTAACAGCGGCCTAGCCGACAACATGAACGATGCAATCGCACAGGTTCGTGCAGGGCTTGCCGGCGATAAATATTCCGGTGGGGACAGTACGGGCGTTACCGGTACCGCAGCATGGACGGACTGGGTGGCAAACACAGGCACAGGGACAGTGACGTCGGAACCGCAAGACCAAATGTGGTACGGCGAGCACCATGGTTACGACATCGATGGACACACGGGCGATGACGTTGTTGCCCCGGTGAGCGGCACAGTCACGGAGGTGGTGAATGACCAAGGCTCCTCCGAAGATGGTTACGGAAACTACATCAAGGTGCAGGACGATGCGGGCAATACTTGGACATTCGCCCATTTCTCAAATGCTACCGTCACAAAGGGACAGAACATCGCGGTCGGAGATTACATGGGTGCAATGGGTCGCTCGGGCAATACGAACGGCAATGGCAGCACTGACCCTGACAAGGGCAGTCACTTGCACGTCGAAGTGCAGGACGCGAATGGCGCACAGCTCAATCCAAAGGAGCTTCTCACCGGGGAAATGCAGCAAGATGAAACGCTCAAAGCCTACCAGGACGCGTTCAGTAACATCGAGCTTGACCTTACCGATACCGACACGAAAATTGCTCGCCGTGAGTTCAACAAGAGGCTCCAAAACGGAGATTATGAGGGTGCAAAACAGTACATGAAGTCCGTAATCGCAACGGGTTCCGGTCAAACAACAAAGGACAAGCTCATTGCGCGCGCGAGTACCGCGGACGCTCTTGCTACGATTAAAACGAACCTCGCTGACTTCGTAAAAGCTGGCGGTGATACGGGTATTTTGGCGGGAACACAAGAAAACATCGCAAAAGCAATCGGTAAAACGACCGACCCGAAGTTGCGCGCGCTCGCGACGTCCATCAACTACGCGATTATCAATTACCGCAGTTTCGTCTCCGGCGCGGCATTCACTGCAAGCGAGTCGAAAGCGTACGAGGATTTGTTCCCGAGCATTGGCAACGTGCCTGAAGTGAACAATGCGGTCATCGACCAGTTGATTTCCAGCTTCGATGCGAGCACGGCGTCGTACTACAAACTCCGAATGGGTGAGGACAATTACTCGAAGATTTTCACGGATAGCGATTTCAGTGTTGCCGACAATCTTCCTGCTTCTGACACAGAAACCGATACAGCGACAGACAGTTACGTTGAAGATTCACTCGCGACAGACAATGCAGCGACCGGCATTTGGGGCTCATTCCTCAACCTGTTCAAGTAAAAACGTCTATGCCCAGCTCAACAACACATCGACTCTCAAAAAAGGAGTTCGATACCATGGTGAAAAATGCACCCGAGGGCACGACGTCCGAAGGCATCGTGAATTCTTTGCATGCAAAGGGCTGGAAGATTGACGGTGTCGATAAGGACGCTGGGCGTGAGGCTGCAAAAGGCGCATTGAAAGGTTTGGGCAGCAGCATTCTCTCCGTCGGTAAGCTCGGCATGAACGCGATGGACAAACTGTTTGGCATCAAACCATCCAAAGAACTTGCTGCTGGACAGGCGACATTGGAGAAAGCGGTCACGCCGACCAATACCGCGCAGAAAGTAGGCTTTGCAGGTGAGCAGATCGCGGAGTTTTTCACGCCCGCAGGTTGGGTTGGCAGGGCAGGAAAGGGTTTGGAAGCCGTATCGAAAATCTCACAAGTTTCCAAGGCGGAAAAGTGGTTGAGCAAACTCCCTGCTATTGAACGCGCCGGCGCACGCCTCGCGGAGAGTCCCGCTGCGCGCAAAATTGCACAGGTTGCCGAGAAAGTGGCGACGAAAGCTGCCGAGAGTCCTTTGGTTCGTAATACTGCAAAGGACGTCGCGGTGGCTGGGGCGCAAAGTGATTTCAATCCCGCTGCGATGGCAGGTGCGGCGATTGTTGGTCCCGTGCTTTCAGGTGTTGGCAGGCTCGTAAAAACGCCGCTGACGTGGGCTGCGGAGAAGCTGTACCAATCTGCACTGAAACCGTCGACGAAACTCGCAAAAGACGATGTGAAAAAGATTGTCAGCTCTGCGCTCGAGCACAAATTGTTCGTTACGAATGGCGGTGTCGAAAAACTCGGAGAGAAAATCGACATGTTTGAGAAGCAGCTCGGTGGTGCCATCGATGAGGCAACGAAAGCAGGAAAAAAGGTGAGCCTCGATGGTTTGCAGGGCTATGTCGACGAAGCAAAAAAGTTCTTTACGAACGCATTTGACGTGAAAGCTGCGAAAAATGCGGTCAAGGAACTCGATGGCCTCGTGAAAAGTTTCGTGAAAGAGCATGGAAAAGATTTGGCACCGGACGTCGCACAGAAAATTAAGGTGACGACGATGCGTGCCGTCCGAAAGTATTACGGTGAGCTTTCAGGTGCGTCGATCGAGGGACAGAAACAGGGCGCACGCTACCTCAAAGACCAAATTATCAAACTCACTGGGGGCGCAGCGGACGACATTAACAAACGTCTTGGTGCACTCTACGAACTCGATCAGCAGCTCAATCGCGCAGTGAACCGTTCCGGGAATGTGAACATTTTGGGTATGGGTACAAAAGCCGGTGCACTTGCTGGTGCCGGAGCCGCGGCGATCACTGGCGACCTAAAGGCGGGCGCGGTTGCTGCACTCGGTGTCGCGGCAGACATTCTCGACCGTGCTGGCGTGAAATCGAGCGTCGCGGTGGGTGTGAACGAGCTCGGCAAATTCTTGAGTAGTACAGCACAAAAAGGCCGCATTCCAGCCGTTGTGCTCATCTCTAAGATCCTTGAGCAAATAACCGCCGAACAAGAAGCGCAAACACAAACGCGCTAACTGCCGCGACTGGTCCGACTGCCCAAACTCCAATGGCGATGCACGCGATGGCGAGTAAAATCATAACGGTTCATCTTACACGAAAACGATGAATATGTCAACAGAACCTAGCAGCGCACTGAAGGCGACCATTACCCTCAAGGAGGCGTTGACCGCTGTCGGTGTTGTTGGCGCGTTGCTGCTGACACTCGTCGGTGTCATTTACAATGATGGCATACGTCGCATAACAAAGCTCGAGGACAAGGTGGATAAAGTGACGGACGCCATCGTCGAGCTCAAATCGGAAGTCGAAACACGAGGCCTAAGTCTTCGATAAAATCTATGTACCCAATTTTCGGCAGTGCTTACGAAAAGGATTTTTACGTCACACAGGCGTACGGACTCACCGATTTCGCAAAGTCCGCTACTGGCAAAAAGGCGTACAAGAATTTCCCCGGCGGAATGCACCCGGGTATCGACTTCGGTACCCACGGGAAGTCGCTCGATGTCATCGCACTCGTCGATGGCAAGATTGTCGCCGCTGCGCTCGACGGCGGTTGGGGCAACCACGTTGAGCTGGAGGGTGCTGACGGCTTCCGACGCCAGTATGCTCACCTCTCCTACATCTCATGCAAGGTGGGTCAAATGGTGAAGCGTGGCGATGTGCTAGGCAAGGTCGGCACAACGGGCGCAAGCACTGGCGTCCACCTGCACTACGGAAACCGAAGGAAAAAGCAGTTTGGCGGCTTTGAGTATCGCAATCCGTCCATCGACTTCGTGGAAATTGTTTTGCCGAAGCCTCCTGAAATCAAACGCGGTCAGCTCATTATGTCGAACATGAACTCGTCAGTGTTCGTGTATACTGGGACAAAACGCCATGCACTCCCCGACTGGCCGACGAAAGTGCTGCTGTTCGGCGAGGGAGGTGAAAATATCGAAACAATCCCACAGGACTTCATGGCGAAGATTCCGCTCGGCGATCCGATTCCATCACTCGCAACATAATTCACTCATTCGACAGTATGGCAAAAGCAAAGCGGGCAAATGGCAAAATGGCAAAGAACTGCAAGAAGATGATGGGAGACCGTGGGGGAATGTCGACGGCACAGGGACTCCGTGCAATGAAGCGTTCAATGCCTGCACCGAAACGGTTGATGCCAAAGGCAATGGTTGCCCCGTCGCGCCCGCTCAAATCCCAGCCTCGTCTTCCAAAGGCAAGAACATTAACACGCGCGGAGATGCAAAAGCGTTTCCCAAAGGGGTAATATGATGAAAATAATCACGTCGGCAAGCAAATTGGTGTTCGTTATGCTCGCGGTTGCGGCCTGTTTAGGATTCTTCCTCAACAAGCTGCCGGCCGATCAATTCATGCTCCTCGTCTCCGGTGCATTCGCGTTTTATTTTACGGATAAGGGGTATTCCTCGCGTCCGCCAACAACGTAATTATGGCAAATCCAAAAAGTGCCGCAGTCGTGACAATATTCGGTGCACCCGATATGTCCCCGAGCGGTCGGCGTGCGGTCGCGAATTGGCTCCGAAAGCAAGCAGATTTCTTGCAAAAAGAGGGGAAGGTTTACGCAAAACGATTCACCGCACGATACCTCTACAAATAAGGGAGGAGTACACTGACTCTGCTTATTCTTTATCAGAAATCTATGGCCACCATTGCATTCCGCAGTGAACCCGAGGGAGAAGCTCCTGCCGAAGAGGCAGCCGCGTAGTCCGACGCTCGACCCTACCCGCTGCAATGGGGTTGAGCAAACAGAACGCCGCGCTTCTAGGGCGCGGCTTTTGTTATTGACCATTCCCCCCGGCACAACGCCGTGGGGAAAACTTCAGCCTCCCCCGCTTACGCGGAGGGGAATGGTGCGGGATTTACGATACCCCGCGAAACGCTTTACGGTGCGTACAACACGATGAGCATGCAGCCGTAGAAGACGACGAGAATGGCCGTGAAGCCGTTGACGAACTGCTTGTATGACACTGCTTCCTCCTAACAGGACATGGCCACGAGGCCGAATGCGAGGAGTGCGAGGAGAAACCTGCCCTCCATGGTTTCAATTGCCCGCTTCCACCACGGAACAGGCTTGGCCATGTCGTGCACGAGCACGGAATGGTTGTGCGTGAACCCGCAGCGGTCGCACATGGACACGGAGCGTCCGTCAGTCCACATCGTCACGAGACATGTTGGGCATTTCACTTGTTCTCTCCGAGCTTGTTGAGTTGTTGACGGTCGGTGTTCTCACGGGGACGGACGATGACCTTGCTCACGCGGTAGTCGAGGCCACAGCGCGGACAGTGATAGACGTTCTCTCCCGCCTTGATGTTGTGAACGAGTAACGTGTTGTCGCCTTTGCAGTAGAACATGACTCCCTCCAACCACCGCTCCTGTCCGTTATCACGGGGCAGACACGAACGGTGATGGGAGAGGCCGAGGACGCATCTCGGCTCCTCCCAGCGGGTGGGTACAGATTGTACCCACCCATTGTTTTCTACTGATTCGGTCGTTTTCGTGACTCGTCAGGCACCTCCACGATAGCACATTCGGTCGTGATGACCATAACGGCGATTGAGGCGGCATTTTCAAGCGCACAGCGTGTGACTTTCGCCGGGTCGATGATGCCGCGCTCGAACATGTTACATGGCTCATCACGTTCTGCGTCCCAACCGTCCCGGCTGCTATCGGCACCAATTTTGTTGAGAATTTCTGAATATTCGCCCCCTGCATTGGTAACAATTTGCACGAATGGAGCAACCAACGCGTTCAACAAAATTTCTACCCCCTTTTTTTCGTCCAAATCGTTTGTAGATTTTGTCACTTCTTCAAGTGCATTCCCTGCGTGAATGTAAGCCATTCCGCCTCCCGAAACTACACCCTCCTGCACCGCAGCGCGGGTCGCATTCACTGCGTCTTCGATTCGGTGTTTCACCTCGTTCATTTCCACCTCGCTTGCTGCGCCGACCTTGAGCACAGCCACGCCGCCGCCGAGCTTCGCAAGACGTTCGCGTAATTTCTCTTGGTCAAACGGTGCCTCCGTAGTTTCAATTTCTGCCTTGAGTGCTGTGATGCGCTCCTCAACCGCGGCGCGTTCGCCCGAACCCTCGACAATTGTCGTGCTGTCCTTTGTCGAGATGACACGCTTCGCGGAGCCGAGCTGCGCGATTGTTGCTTCGGTGAGGTTCATGCCTTTCGCTGCGCTGATGACGGTTGCGCCGGTGACGGCCGCGATGTCCTCGAGAATTTGTTTGCGGCGTTCTCCGTAGCTCGGCGCTTTCACCAAAAGGAAACTAAATGCACCTTTCAATTTGTTCAGCACGAGAGCATTGAGCGCGGGCCCGTCGAAGTCCTCCGCGATGATGACAAGCTGCTTTTGGCCAGTGGACGCGAGTTGCTCGGTGACGTCGACGATGCTTTCAATTGCACCGATGCGCTGGTCGGTCACAAGAATGCCGACGTCGCTGTACTCCGCGACCATGCGCTTTGGGTCGGTCACGAGGTACGGGGAAACGTAGCCGTTATCGAACTGCATGCCATCGACGACCTCGAGCTGGGTTCCCGGTTTCCCGCTTTCCTCGACGGTGATGACGCCGTTTTCCCCCATGCGCCGCACTGCCTCGGCAATCTTTTCACCGATTTCTGTGTCATTCGCCGAGATTGTGGCGATTTTGAGAATGTCGTCGCCCTGAACTGGCCGAGCGAACCCCTTGATTGCCGCTACCATGGCCGCCACACCGCGCTCAATGCCCCTGCGGAGTGCTTGCGGGTTCGCACCGGCATCAACTGCCGCGATGCCTGCTGTAACGAGAGCCTGCGCCAACACAGTCGCTTGAGTGGTGCCGTCACCGGCGTGGTCGTTCGTCTTACTGGCGACTTCACGGACGAGCGACGCACCCATGTTTTCGTAAAAGTCCTGCAATTCCACTTCTTTTGCCACTGACACACCGTCTTTTGTCACCATCGGCGACCCAAATGGGCGCATGACCATGACGTTCCGACCTTTCGGACCGAGCGTGACTTTTACCGCGTTCGCAATCTTGTCGACACCTGCTTTGATTTTCTCTCGCGCATCTTTTCCGTAGGAAACTTGTCGTGCGGGCATAGCTATTCGATTACGGCCATCACATCGTTGGCCAAAAGAATGAAAAACTTTTTGTCACCGTCGGCAATCTCGTCCGTCGCGTAGCTCTTGAACACGACGCGCTGGCCGATCGCGAGTGACGCGGGGACGTGTTCTCCGTCACCAAACGCGATGACCGTACCCTTTGACGGCTGCGGAGCGGCGTCGTCCTTTGGAATGAGTATGCCGCTTTTCGTCCTGTCGTTCCGGGGATCGGCCTCGATGACGACGTAGTTTCCAAATGGTTTGAGTTGCATAGTGGGCATGGATTACTTTACTCGCGTGCTTTCATGTGTGGCACAAGCCCCTCGACTTTCCCGTATGCCGCACCTTTTTCATTCTTTTGGGGAATGAATACCACGGACGCCTCGATGGTCTGCGGTGTTTGGTTGAGAATTGGCACGACGTCAATCCCGTATTCGATGTGGATTGCGGTGATTTTCTCCATCATCTCTCGGACTTTGTCGTTGAAAATTACCTGCTCGGTGCTCATGTTCGCGGGGTGCATTGCTGCATTACCGCCCTGTCCTTTCTTGAGATTTTTCAGTGTTTCTGCGAACCCCATACTTTTGTGTGAGATGAGTGAGTAATTGTTCCCAATCTGTTCGTGGGTATTTTGCCAAATCGTCCTTACTGGCGCGATTCAGCGCGACGAACTGATTGAATTGTTTATCGAGTCCCGCTCCGCGATGATGGTACACGCAGACGGGTACGATTGCCCATGCTTCATTCACCTGCTTGCCGGCGTAGATGAATGCGTGCTCCCATTCGGGCTTTTCCGTGCAGCCTGTGTGAATGCAGCGAAGCATGAATGGGTCGGCTACAATTTGTGCGCGGAGTTTCGGGGGGATAGGGCGCATGTTTTATTCTTCAACCCACTCAAACTTCGGTTCTTGTACTTGGCGGAATATACGACGGGCGTGGCAATGGGCGCAATATTGCTTAGTTTTATTCTGTATTTCTCTAACCCAATCTTCTGACGTTGGGTATACCGGGGACATTCGCCAGTCGTGTTCGCTGTTTACCGCGAGGCATTCTTCTTTGGTCATACATCTACCTGGTTCGGATCGGGAATTATTATTGCAAGCTCCATTGCTGCCCACATTTTGATGTAGTCGAGGTACTCCATCATCTCGGTCGTGTTCATCGCTGCGGTGCTGCCCACCGTTGGGATCGGCAAGTCACGTCGTTGCAGAAAAATCCATTTCAATGCCTCGTGCACCATGTCCGGTGTGTAGCCGCGAAACGGTTCGCTGTCACGCAGCACCTCGATGACGACGCCCCAGTAGTACGCGTTTTGTGGCAACGTGCGCCTCCGTGATTTCTTGCGGACGACCAACTCAACAGTTTTGTCGTTGAGCGTGGCGACCCACCGCGCAAATCGCTGTGGATCGCGGACGTGTACTTTGCCGGCGCGCACATCACCGAGGAATATTGGTGCGACGGACTTCATAGCCAGTTGATGTGGCAAAGCATGATGTTTGGTGCAGCCGACACTCCGTCCCAAAGCATCTCCCAAATTTGGTTTTCTTTCGTCGCTATGCAACGGAATTGCGTGAATTCTTCATTTCCGTCGTAAATCACGATGACCGGCTTGTATCCATCGGGCCACGGGAAATTTTTGAGTATTTCTTGCATATCCATACTAATTTTTTGCGTTGTCTTTGAGCTCCTCGATTTCATCACGGAGAGTGTCAATGACTGTGTCGCTTTCTTCTATTTTCTCCGAGAGTTCGTTTACTTTTTCTTCGAGGACTTCGATTTTTTCGTCACGCTGCTCGATTTCGTCGAGGAGCCAGTTTGCGTCGTCGGCGATACTTTCGACTCGCTTTTTGATGGTGGCCTGGTTCCACATATTTATTGCTCCAATTCTAGCTCGCGGCGTTTCGCGTGGAGTAAGTGAATTGATGTCTCAAAGTCTCGCTCAAACTCACCGATGACGTGTGTGGCGAATTCTCCCGTCTCTTTGTCGAACCTTGCAATCATGCGGTCGGCTTCGTAGATGTTTTTGCCAGCTTCCTCGATTGCCGCGCCCTCATACAGCGATGTTTGGTACCGGTACTCGTTGTACACGCCGCCACAGCCCACCGTGCCACAAAGGCGACACTCGTCCGTTGGCTTCTTTGGCTTTCGGGGGTTTGATGTTTTCCAGTCGGCGACAATGAGCTTCTTGTTGAGGCGTATTTCCGCGTCCATTTTGCCGACGTAGTGATGTTTCCGGCTGTAGACGATACGCTCGGTCGACACGAACTCGACGTCGGTTTGGTCTTTCCATCGTAGGAACGACAGCACACCGTTTAGCACGCGCTCATCTTCCGGCAAAGCGAGTGGCTTCTTGCCCTCGAGTATCGAGCGAATGTACGCCTCCGCCCAGTCATGGACGAGCGTTCCGAGGTCGGCGGCCTCTTTGGTGTACTGCGTGTGGCGACGGCGTGCCACCTCGATTGCTTCCTTTGTCACTGTGCCCCCGCTTTTGATGATTTCGAGAATGTGGTCGCATGCGAGGTTCGTCGCCCAAAACTTCAACCCCGGCTTGTCGAGTATTCCCGAAATCCCCGTCACGTTTACGACGTCGGTCACGAGTACCCCCTTGTCATGCACGACGTACTTGTGTCGACCATCGAGCGTGACCGTCACCTCGCCGCCATAGAGTTTATGGACGACGAGGGTTTCTTCTTTTTTGGCTTTTTTGATTGCCATATTATGCGGTGCCTTGGCCGCTGCATGCAGCGCACGGGTCGCCACCCTCCGCCTCACCCGAGCCACCACACGCCGCACACGCGGGCAATTCTGCTGCTTTGCTCACCTCGGCGTCGATGATTTTCGGCTTCATCAGCTTCTCGGCCTCGGCTTTCTTTGCTGTCTTCGCTGGTTCAACGTCCACTACCTCTTCGATGTTCTCCGCGTCGCCCTCCTCCGGTGCGTACAAGCCCGACAAGTCATTCGGGAACGCGCGACGCAGGGCGATACACTCGGCGACCTTTGCAATCATCGTGTGTGGCATCTTGTCCCATGTGCTCTCTTTTCCGTTGCGGCCCGGCTTGTTGTATTCGTTCCAGTAGGCGACACCGACAGCGGCCTGGTAACGGTTCTCCCCACGCCAACGATACACTGCGACCGAGCACCACTTGATTTTGCCCTTGTCGTCCTCGTTGAAAACCGGTGCATCTTGGCCAGCGTAGTCGCCGGAGCGGTTGGCAATGACACGGAAGCCGTCGACGCTGATTTGCGTCATCACTTTGCCGCTGCCGTCCTTGATGAAGTAAATCTGTCGGGAGAATGGGTCGAGTCGGGTGCGCTTACATCGTCCAATGAACAACGCGAGTTCGTCTTTTGTCGCTCCGCTTGCAATCGTCCGTGAGATGAGATTGACTTGGTTACTTGAAAGGTCGATTTCTGTGCTCATATTTGCGTCTTATGAGGTGATTGAATTTTGTAACGCGAGCATGTCGACGTCGTTTTCCGTGAGGCGTCGATAGCCCCAGCGAGCGACCGGCATACACATGAATTCTCGTTGGCGGCTCTTTTGGCCAAAAAACCCTTTCCAAATTTCTGTAGTGAGGATTTCTGTGACTTTCATCTCCTCCGCCGCGCTCATGAGTTCCCTGTCGACCTCCATGTCGTAGAGGTCAAGTGACCCGCCGAGCGGATTGTTTGCTGATGTGTCGTTTTCCATATTGCGTCATGGATTACGGTGATTTATGTCTCCAGTGTATATGCAACGGCTTGCATAGTCAAGTACCGTCTACACTGGCTTTTCGGAGTTATCCACAGCGCAATTATCGCAGGAGAGATTAATGTCGCTGTCAGAGTCGGAATGGTTTTTTTGCTTCTCTTGCGCCCATCGTTTGTTGGCGATTTTTCGCATTTGGTCGGCACCGTTCTTTTTGATGTTTGCGCGCCCGCCCATTTTTCCAAATGCGCTCGCTGCTTTACTGATTTCGTTCATATTTTGTCGTTTACCTGTACGGTTGCGCCACACGCACGGCATGAGTAAGAGGCCATTTGGTATTCCTTGAACGCCTGGTCAATCTTCCGACGCTCGTCCGTGTTCGTCTCGTGCCGGCAGAACGGGCAAAGGTTCCGGCGTGTCACTTCCGCAACGCACATGGGGAAACCCCACGGGCTCCCGCATTTGATGCAGTGCAGCATTTTCATCGTTCGGACGGCCATACATACTTTTTCAAGTCTTTGAGAAGACCGTCCTCGCTTATTAGGTCGGAAGCGGGCACCTCGTAGAACACTTTTGTGCCGGACCGCTTGAAAACACGCTTGAGGAAGACGTACGTTTTTGTTTCGTCGACGATTTTGTCTCGATCGAGCGCGATGTATTTCCTTTTGTCTTCCGAAAGCCAAATGCGGATTTTCTCTCTATCCATAAATGTACTGCGCGATGGTGCCGGTGATGTAACCAATGAGTGCGGCTGTTGCCAGCAAACCAGCCGCCAGCAACCAACCGAACCAAATGTCTTTTATTATTTTTTTCATACGTCTTTAATCCCGAACATTTCTTTTAGTTTTTCCGGCACTTCGTTGGTGTTTATCTTTTTGTCGGCGGGGACAAATAGATGTTGAAGTGCGGCGAGTTGAGCTTTCATTTGTTCATTTGCCATGTGGTGAGAGTATACACCTGTATGCAACGGCTTGTATAGTTTGTGCTGGGGATAAATCAATCAAGCCAAGGGTGAATTGCCTTGTGGCACCGCTTACAAAGCGACACGATATTGCGCTTGCTGTTCTGTCCCCCGGACTGTAATTGGATTATGTGATGACGCACTTCGGCCATATTTCCGCACACAAAGCAACATTGGTGGCTCCGTAGTGAGTGCCGGGTTTGTTTGACGCGGTCGAACTTCTCTCGAATGCAGGCCCGACGTCTGCCAAGCGACTTAAATGCGTAATCTTTCAGCAAATTCAGTTTCTTTTCTTCGTTGTAACGCCGACCGTCATTTTTATTGCCACCGAAGTTATTCCAAAACTCTCGCAATTCATCTTTTTGGCTAAGTATCGTCATAAAGTCTTGCAACTACCGCCCTTACTGTGGTACTGTAGACCAAAGCTCAGGGGTGGGCTTTCATCACACGGGGAATAGCCGTGTGTTGTTTTTTCTCCGCAAAGGCTCCAGACCACAGACCCGGTGACAGGCTCGACTGTTGGCGACGCCTAGGCGGTAGGCCACCGGGGTTTCCGTCTGTTCCTTTACGGGCATTCAATGCAAGCTGATTGCAATGCAGCAGCGGTGTATCGTCCAAGTTTAACGACATTCCCGGTAAGAGGGTCGAACCTGACTATTCAACAGCGATAATGCGGGCAGGCAATGAGCATGCCGACCTACTGTTTCGGTAGCTCTTTTTAAGGCACGTTGTAACACCGTCATTCGGTCCCCACCACGCTGAACAGCCTGTACACTTACGGAGGAACGGCCAGCCGTAGTCCTTGCAGACTTGCCAGTACCAGTAGTCATCGAGAAATCTCTTGGGCATAGAAAAGAAAAATTGCCGCGTACAAAATTGCACGCCGCAAGTGTATGTGCTACACTGTGGGTACAATTCAAGCATCTGCATGATACCTCGAGCCACAAGTTCGGGGTATTGTGTTTTGTGGACAGCCTGGGGATAACCAGCCGAGCGTGGTATACTCGAGCAAAGAATTGATTGATTTTCTATGTCGTACAAATACATTGCGACCGCGGTGGTTACTGCGGTTAAGCCAAGTGCGGGAAAGTTGAAAGCAATCGTCCTCGGCGAAACGGCGGCAGGAGAAATTACTGTCTACGACCACGCCTCTGCGGCGAGTGGCGACGTTGTAGCCAAGCTCAAGTCGAACATTGTTGAGGGAACGTACATTTTCGACGTGGACTGCAAACGCGGTATCGTAGTTGAGTGTGTGGCAGCAAGCAAACTCACTGTGATTTATGAGTAAACCAAAACGCGGGCGCGGTCGTCCAAAGACCGAGCTCACCGATCTTCCAAAAGACTGGAAGGAAATAATTGCACGAGAAGCGGCAGAAGGCGCAGGAATTACAGAGATCCGCGCCACTATTGGCGTATTTGGTAACGAGGCACACAAGCGTTTGATGGAGGAAAACGAGGAATATTCTCATGCCATAAAAAAAGGCCTGGAAATCAGCGAACTTTGGTGGCTCAAACAAGGGCGCGTCAACCTCAAAGACACGAAGTTCAACTCGACGCTTTGGTACATGAACATGAAGAACCGTTTTGGCTGGAAAGACAAGACGGAACACTCCATGGACCCCGAGAACCCATTCCGCATGATTGAAATCAAACGCGGCGCATGAGCAAAGACGTAAAAGTCACATACGAACTCCACCCGAAGCAGTACGACGCCTACCACTTCACCAAGAAGTACGGCGCGACTATCTGCGGGAAACGCTCCGGCAAAACCTTTGTCGGCGCATTGTGGGTTGGCAAACAAATCAACGACAGCGCAACGCCAGTCAAAGGGCTCATCATCGCACCGACGTACAAGATTCTCGACCAGGCCGCGCTCGACACACTTTTCGGTGTCTTCCCGGAATGGAAGCAATACTACAAACAGCAGCAGCGCGTCATCGAGCTGCCACGCGGTGACGTGATTTACTGCCGTTCCGCCGAGGAGCCGAACTCCATCGAGGGGCTGACGCTGAATTTCATTTGGTCGGACGAAGCAGGACAGATGAAGCGAGACATTTGGCGCATCATGCGCGCGCGCGTGTCGACGACCAAAGGGCAGATTTTTATCACCACATCGCCGTACACGATGAATTGGTGCTACCACGACCTGTACAAGCCATGGAAGGACGGGCTCGATCCCGACGTCGACGTGTTTATGTGGAAGACAGAGGAAAACCCTGTGTTCAAGAACGACGCGGAAAACATGCGTTTCCTCGAGCAGGAACGCCGACGGTTGTCCCCGGAGGAATATGCACGCGAGTACGACGGGCTGTTCACTCACCTCCAGGGGCTTATTTGGGACATTCCCGAGCAGCAAGTGCTTGGTGACAGCCCAATGCTCCAGCGCATCATGCAGTTCCCTGACCGCGTCATCGGTGGCATTGACTGGGGATTCCACAACGCGTCCGCAGTGAGCATTGCCTTCATCAAAGACGCGACGTATTACATCGTCGACGAGTGGAAGGAGAAAGGAAAAACAACGCCGGAAATTATTGCAGAAGCCAAGAGGTTCCAAAAGTTGTACAATGTTGCTGTGTGGTTCCCCGACCCGGCAGAACCCGACCGCATTGAGGAGATGAAACGCGCAGGATTGCACGTCGGCAGCACGAACAAAGATGTGCCACTCGGCCTTTCGTACGTTTCGTCACTCATTCGTGAGCAGCGACTGTTCGTGCACGAACGATGCAAAGAGTTTCTCGATGAGGCGTCGCAATACGTCTTTGAGAAGAACGCCGACGAAAAGGAAAACCGCGAGAGCCCCGTGAAGTTTAATGACCACATCTGCGACTCGGTCCGTTACCTGTGCATGGGCTACCGCCCGCTCGAGCCGCGCGTCAACAGGGGTCCGATCATCGTGCCGAAAGCAAATGTCGTCACTGCGTTGCTCAACCGAAAGGCCATGCAGCAACGTCAAAGCATAACAATAAAGCGTTCAGCCGAATAATATGCACGACGTCGCCTCGCAGGTTCGCCACAACCTAAAAAGTTTCTACACGCCGATTGAAATGCCGGGCGGGTACATGTTTAACCATGTAAAAACGCTCAAGTACATCGACCTGTACTACAACAGCCAATTTGAGAGCGGCGAGTACGACGAGCAAGGGTATCGCAAATACTTCCTCAACATCGTCAAACAGCCGTGCGACGTCGCGAGCAAGTTCATCGACCTCGACACAAAGGACATCATCTTGACGTCGAAGCCCGGTGGCATTGAGCACAAGATGTGGCTCATGCAGCGCGACCTCAAGGATTGGCTGTCGGAGAGCGGATTCGCAAAGTTCCTCAACCAATCGGGCGAGGAATACCCGAAGTACGGCACGGTCGTCGCCAAGCGTACGCGTAATGGGGCGTGGGACGGCGTCCACATTCAGAACGTGCGTACCGATACGCGCACGGACTGTTTGCGTGACAGCGGATTCGTTTACGAGGCACACATGATGAGCCGCTGGGAAGTTGAAGACATGAAATCGTGGAACGCGGACGCGGTCGCAGAGCTGCTTGAAACCAATCCGTCGCAGACGCAGTTCATCATTTACGAGGCGTACCACCGCGTGTCGTCGAAAAAGTGGGAGCGGTCGTTCCTCACCAATTTCCTCAACGTAAAAGACAAAGAGAGCGGGCAGTATTTGCCAGTTGCCGAGAGCCAAATCGACCCGAACGGCGAGTACATGGCCGGCAACGAGCTGTTCATGGACGAGGTGAACGATATTCCGTACCGAGAAATGCACTGGGAGCGCGTACCTGGCCGCTGGTTGAGCCGTGGATTCGTTGAGTACCTGCTCGACAACCAAATGAGCACCAACGACCTCTCGCTCGGCAAGCGTCGCAGCATGCGCGTGTCGTCGACGCCGCTGTTTTGGACGACCGACGAGACTATCGGCCGCAATGTGCTGTCCGACCTCGAGCCTGGGCAGATTATCAAAGGCCAAATCACACCGGTCGATACGCAGGAGCGAAACCTCGCCACGTTCCAAACCGAGGAAGACCGTTGGGAGAAAAACCGACAGGAGAAGACATTCAGCTTCGAGGCTGTCACCGGCAAGAACCTTCCGTCACAGACTCCGCTTGGTGTTGTGGAGAACGCGGTGAACATGATTGAGTCGTACTTCGACAAGAAGCGTGAGAACTTTGGCCTGTTCGTCAAAGAAATTCTCACGACTGACGTGATTCCCGCTTTCAAGAACGACAAACGCAAGTCGCACATTCTCAAGTTCATGCACTCCGACAGTGACATGGACAAATTGCGCCGCGCGGTGACGGACCACACCATGCGTACCGCGTTTTGGAAGTACGCCGAGCGCACCGGTACGATTCCAAGTCGCATGTCGCTTGAACTCGAGCGCGTACGCCTCGAGGGTGCAATGAAAAAGCGAAAGGACTTGGCGTTTGAGCTGCCTGATGACTTCTACGACGACGTAGACGAGCTGGTCGACGTAGTTGTCACCGACGAGAGCGTCGACGTGCAACAGCGTTTGCAAACGCTGCAAAAGGTGTTCGAGACCATGTCGACAAACCCAACGGTCATGGACAACCCGCTCACGCGTACGGTGTTTGTGAAGATGCTCGAGCTTGCCGGTGTGTCCGCAGTTGACCTCGACCTCGTGAAGTCCGACATGGACGCGTCACAAGGCCTCGGAGCCCCGCAGCAGACGCCACAAGCCATGTTGCCTGGCCAACAGCCGCAGAACGCTGCACAGCCCGCGCCAGTAGCCCAAAAGCAACCTGTAGCAGCATAGTATGAAAAAGTTTGAGCTCAACGAGCAGGAAATCGACCTGTTCAAGTATCTCCAAGAGAGCCAAAGCGTCGGCGGCGCACTGTGTTCATTCCTCGAGCGATTCTGCGACCACATCTGTGACGTACGGAACATGCCCGACCTGTCGATTGAGACCATGCGCGCACACCGCGCGGCGGGCGAAGCAATCCAAGACGAAGTTATCCACAGGATACGCATGGGCAATCCAAGGGGAACGCCCGTCGTAGATCAATCCGTGTAGTATGTTCCCTTTCGAGTATATTCCGCGCGTCGACGAGACGACTACAGCAGACGTGCTGTATCTTGGATATGCTCAACCAAAGACGGCAACAAGTGAGGCGAAATGGGCAATTTATAAGATTGACACGACGGACGGAGTGACGATAACACTGGCGGACGGGAACCAAAACCTCGATAATATTTGGGACAACCGGGCTTCTCTAACGTACTTGTAGTATGTTGTACGCAAAGAACATCACGTGGAGTGAGCTCGACACGGACAATAGAGTGACCGCCACGTTTGATATTTACGAGGACGCGGACTTGGTCCGAGCGGGCGCAACAGCCATCGCGTCACCTTCTGAAATTCAGCAAGCAATCGCAGAGTCTGTCACCGACAACCTTGCTTCCAATTCGTTTCCAGTCGTTGAAGAAGATGAGGCCGTGGCAACAGAGTTACTCCGGGATATTTCTGTGAATACCGAGCTTTTAATTGAAGTCTAGGTATGTCTTACCGAGTCTCCAACGGAGCAGGAACCAATTTCAACACTGCCGCGAACTGGGACGAGGGCGTCAACACGCCCTCTATTCACGCGTCAACAAACATCACCGTTTCTTCGGGCGGTGTTTTTTCCGCAGTATTCACAGCCCCAAACCTTGTAAATGCGTGTACAGGCGTTCTTGCACCTATAGCAGCACGCGGTACAGCGGGGAACATCATCGCGACGCTGCAAGAATTCAACGGTGCTGCATGGGTCGACACGGCGGCGACGGTAACGGTCGGTATTACCAGCCTCATTGCGTCCACGCACGTCTTCTTCCGCTTCGGCACGCCGTACGTCTTTACGACGCTCACCGCAGGCTACTACCGAATTAAATTCAACACGTCGGGCGCGTCGGGTACAACGTCAATCGCCGCCGATTCCGGCGCGGCGAACTTTGCGTACATCGCGTACATGAACAACAATGTCGTCCCAGGCGCGGGCGATGATGTACACATCGTATCACCGAACCAAGGCACCGCATTGACGATTTCGCTCGACACCTCGCCATCTATTGGGTCGGGCGGCAACACATCGGTGCCAACATTTCGTTCGTGGCAGAACGCCCTTGTGCTTGCGAACTTGGGACAGCTCGCATTCCCTACGGCGACAAGCAGGACACTCACTCCAAAGGGGAACATCATCATCGAGAATAGCGGGTGGTTGCAGATGGGGCAAACCTCGGCGCAAATTGCCGCCGGCATTACTGCAAAGATTTCCTTTGACCAAAACACGGTCAACGTGAACTACGGGCTTATCAAGCTCACGGGCGGCATTGTCTCCATGCAATCTGTCGCAAAAACTTACAAGAAAACCACGCTCTCGTCGGGTGTGGGTACGGCTGCAAGCCCATTCGTTGCAACGGATTCCGTTGACTGGTCGGTTGGCGACGAGCTTGTTTTCGTTCCTGTTTCGAGTAGTGCAACAAACTACGACGAGACAGAGATACGTTTCATCATCACAAAGAACAGCGTAACGTCGTATGTGCTTTCTGCCACAGCGGGTGGTGCAGAGGCCGCATTTACCTTCTCGCACGCCGCGGGGCATGTGTTCAACCTTACCCGTGGGTGTGTTATCAACACGACGGACATCACCCTCGCTTGGTACGGAGACTTCCAAGAGGTAACGACTGCATCAAATACGAACATCGATGGCGCACGCCTTGAGTCATTCGGCAGTGCGACGGCGGGCAAAACAACCGTCATCTTCGCAAACCTCTCTACAGAAGACGCACAGGTTGATGACTGTGTGTTCTATCGCAGTCAGGGGACAGGCGTGACGCTCCAATCTTCATCTGCTGCACGCACACATACCTGGCTCATTTTCTACGACTACAATGGCGTAGGTAACGCCGGGGCGTTTACATGCGGTGCGAAAAACAAGACCTACACAAACTGCTATGTCATCGATTCGCAATCTGCGGGATTCTTCCCGCTTGGTGGTTCGGCGATGGTGTTTACCGACTGCATTGCCTGGGCGTGTGGGCGCAACTCCGTAACCGCATACGGCGGGTGGTTCCTTCAGGTTTTCGGCGTCACTCAGACACGATGCGAAAGCCATGCAAACAGGACGTATGGTATCTACCACTCGAACACCGCGTCGGGCTACTCTGCCGAGGGTGCTTTCGGCTCGAAGGGAACGAATGGCGTCTGCGATATCTTCCCCGCCTCGGACGTTTTCGTAGACATGGTGTACGAGGACTGCATGTTCGGCTCAACGACCCTGATTACAAACTACCTCAACCTTGCGGGAGGCTCGTCAATCAACTTCCACAAATTAAGTGGGGTAGAAAACGACCATCGCTGGTACACGCCGTACGGCATGGCGCGCTCATGCGGCGCGGGGCTTGCGGACACCACGACGCTCACTGCGGGGTCCCTGTGCCTTGGCATTTACCCGGAGGACGCGACACATGGATTCACGTACGAATTTAACATCATGACACGCGTTGGCGGGGCCGGTGCTATCTTCGGCCGCGTGCAGAAGAACGCCGCAATGGCAGCAGACAACGTGTCCGTCGACCTGTGGCTGCCGGGGAGCCTCTCGGCTGATGTGAGCGAGATTCTTCCGACCGACACAAGCATTAACGCTTACGCGGTTGCTGAAAATTACCTCGGAACGGTTCCTGCATTCTCGAAGGTCGTGTTTACGGTGCAGTCCGCTGCGGTGGGCGCACGATGTTACTTCGACGACCTTTTCAACGGCACTGACGAATTGAACGGTTTTGATTTGTGGTATCGCGGGCAGCCCTCCCCTGTTATCGTTGAGCAGGCGGGTGATTCCGCTGCGGTGTGGCAGCAGCTCACGTCGACGTTCACGGTAAGCGGAACCGTTGGGTATTTCGTGACGAAGCTGTTGACCGTCGCAAAATTCCTTGGCCTGAAATAGTATGCCGAAGGTAAAAATTACACTCTCTGCATCGCAGTGGGCATACCTATCGACGGTACTTCTTGCCGACGGCATCTCAATTTACGAATGGCTTGTGACAGCGATCAATGATCCGAACGCGTAATAGAAATACTTCGGTAATGTGTAAAATATGCCCGACTTTAATACTTCCGCACAAGTTATCCACAGGCCGAAACTTGAGACGTACATCTCCGACGACGCGCTCGCGCGCATTCTTGCAGAGTCGGAAAAGACGCTTGAGGAGAAGCAAATCGAATTTGAGTTTTTGTGGTCGCTGACGGACAAATCAAGCACGCTCCGACCCACAACAGAGGGGCTCACCGACCGCGAGGTGTCGCTTCGCAAGATGTTGACGTACGTCATGTTCCTCCGCAAGAAAACTGTCGACCGAAAGCTGTCCAATGATGTGCAGGATTCGCTCGAGACCGAGGCCGACCTGGACGATGATGTGGAAATAGACGATACCGATGAGGAAAGTGGTGTATAATCACTTCACAAGGGGAGCATAACCCCGTCAAAAAGCGTTTGGGCACGCCTAAGCCCGCCAAATATGGCCGACAAGTTTGACAAGGAGTTGGAGGACACTCGCCAAAAGTCCGATGAGGTTGACGACGACGAAGAGCGGTCCGACGTCGATGACCAAGAACAGAAAGGCGATGAGGAAACCAAGGAAGACGCCAAAGGGGCTGACTACTGGAAATCCCGCGCCACAAGGGCTGAACAACGCATTGAGAAACTTAAAACAACCAGTGGGGAGTCGAAAAAGTCGAAACCGACAGCTCCTACGGACGACGAGCAAGAAGCGGCACTCGACCTTCGTTTCGATGGCTACTCAAAAGCCGAGATTGCCGAAATCTCTACCTACGCAAAGGCAAAGGGCATTTCCATTGCTGAAGCGAGGAAAAGCGAATTTGTGCAAGCGGGCATTGAGAAACTTCGTGCAAAAGACCGTTCCGAGGACGCAACCCCACGACCTTCCGGCCGCGTATTCGTTACGCCAGCCGGTGCAAAGAAAACCTTTGCGGAGATGACACGCGACGAACGAAAAGCATCGTTTGATGGCGGTCAGCTCAAGACTAACAAACGCAGCAAAACTGCATAGAAAGTCCTATGGCTGTCACTACTGACGCCTTTGACGCGACAGAGCTTGTAGCGATGATCCCTGAAGTGTGGACACCGCTCACGCTCGAAGAAATGTTTGCAAAAACTGTTCTTGCGAACTTCGTAACTGACCTCACCTCGTGGGCAGCAGACGGCGGAGACATTCTCCACGTTCCTGATGTGTACACGAACTCGTTCTCGGTACAGTCACAATCCACGCAGGGTGCTGAAGTCACGACCGAAGCCCCAGCGCAGAACGACGTAACCCTCACAATCGGCACGCACAGCTACATCGCGTACCTCCTTGGTGACAAGGATATGCGCCAGCTCTCGAAGATGTACGACTTCAACGAAGTCTACGCGAAGAAAGCAGGTGCAACGCTTGCAGATGCGCTTGAAGACGCCCTCGCGGCTTTGTGGAGTGGTTTGTCGACCAACAGCATTGGTGACACCGCAACGGTGCTCGCCGACCTCGAAGTCCGTCAGTCCATCAACGCGTTGGCCGGCGGCAACTTCGACCTCCGCGAATGTGCGTGGTTCTTCCACCCGACGGTTTTCTGGACACAGATTGCCGCGGTGCAGAAGTATTACGACGCATCGCAGATTGGCCTCATTGGCGCAGAAGCAAAGTCGCTCACCAAGAGCGGAAACTTCGGTCCGATGGACGCCTCGCGCGGTTTGCACGGTTCGCTTTACGGCATTCCGTTGTTCGTCTCCACCAACATGGTTTCGGGCTTGCAGACCTTCCGCAACCTCCTTCTTCACAAGGACTGTTTGGCCTTTGCCTTGCAGACCCCGGGTGGCAGCAAGGTGCGTACGCAGGCTGACTACCTCGTACAGAACATCGCCGCGCTCACTGTTCTCGACATGGTATATGGTGTCGTAGAACTCCGTGACGCAGCAGGTGTCGTCGTCAACGCCAACAACACGGCTACCACCGCGTAGTCGCAGGGGCATGGGGAGCTTCGGCTCCCCTGCTCCGAGGGGCGCACCGATATTCACTTTTCCCGGCAATGGTGACGACCATTACTGGCAAGAGCGAGAGCGGCGCGTCCCTCGGAGCATCGTATGACAAAATTGAATACCAAAACCTACTTCGCGCTGAAGTACCCCGGTCCTGATGATACGCCCGGCAAAACGTATTACTACAGACGCTCCGATGGGTCGATTTTTGCTTGTGGACCAAAAGAGGCCTCACTTATCCACAGCAAATACACACAGGTTGGCGTGTCGAGTGCGAAAACGTACCTCGCCATCATTCTTGAGGCTGTGCGCGTGCAGGACGCGGACATTGAGGCGTGCAATGAGGAAAAGGAAAATGCGCTTGAGGAATGTGCGACGAAAGAGGAGCGCATTGAGGTGCTGAAATGGTATCGCACCGAACGGCAGCGTATTTCCGATGCGTCACGCGCTGCGCTCGACCGCGCGCGCGAAGAGGACATCAAAGAGGCAATGAGTAATCACGAGCGACCTGCGGACATGAACGGCACCGTGCACGGCAACACGAACCCGAAAATCGACGGCATGATTAAAAGAATGGTCGGCAAGCTATGATGGACAAAAAACAACAGCACATCTTGGCAAAAATGGGAGGGAGCATTCCCGCACATCTTCAACGTGCACTCATCAAAACGGAGATTGAAACCGACCAGGAGGGCATTGCGCGCGACATTATCAAGAACAAAGCGACGTCGGCTTCCGCAAAGAAGCGTTTGCAGGCCGCGCTCGACGCGGGTGCATTTGGGAAGAGTCGCAAGGTTGTCGATCCGCGTGTGGAAAAAGAAATCGACAACTTCATTGGAAACCGCGTGAGAAACGATATGCGGAGCGGTCGGTTGAAACCACCTGTGCGCGACAAGTTCACACAAATGGTGCGTCGTAACATGACACGCAAGGTATGAGGATTGTCGGCTTCATGGTTGTCGGCGCGGGCGAGGGGAAACGCTATCTCGAGCGTTCGCTTTCGCAACTGGAAAAGTTTTGCGATGAAGTCCTTATTGTCGCGAACAACGTCGACGCACACACGGCGAACATGTTCGGAGGTTGCCATGTGCGATTTGATGACCGGGAGTGGGGCGTAGCGCAGAACAAAATCAAAGAGGACGCCATGGTCGACCTTGGCAAGCTCAAGCCTGATTGGGTCATCGCGATCGACGCGGACGAGGTGTTCGACGACACAATGACACGCGCAGAATTCGAGCGGCTCGCAGGGCTCGGTGGTGCTGCATGGTATTTCCACGTCATCGACCTGTGGGACAGCGAGACCACACATCGAAAGGAGCTGGCATTTTGGAACATTCGTTTTTGGCGGTACATGCCCGAGCTCGGCCTCGGGTTCGAGAATAAGAACCTCCACTGCGGGCTCGCGCCGCGGTACGCGTACCACAAAGGAAACTACGCGCCGCACATTCTCCGGCACTACGGGCTCATGAAAGCCGCGGACCGCGCGCGCAAGGTCGCCCGGTACGACAAGTACGACCCAAAGGCAGTATTCAAGAGCAAGGGGTATTACGATACACTGCGTTCGCAGGCTCCACCCGACCTGTACGACGAAATCGTACTACTCAACGAGGTGGCGGCGGAGGTTGCAACGTATAAAATAAAGCAAATTAACGAAAAAGTTATGCACAAACCACAAAAGTACCACTATATTCGCCGTGAAGATGGGTCGGTCATCGACATTCCCGACCGTCACCTCGCCATGACGTTGAAACAGCACCCGACGTGGACGCTGATTGATAACGTCGATGTGACACGCAGCGACGAACAGCTCCC
>ERZ1292642.269-Hain-H14-01um-R1-269-length-34583-cov-6_pt1 | contig 34583 bp, 62 predicted proteins | sample MGYA00564403_ERZ1292642 | MGnify/ENA primary metagenome ERZ1292642 (study PRJEB36523, sample SAMEA6512643) | groundwater metagenome | collected 2019-01-09 | study: AquaDiva: Metagenomics assemblies of 32 groundwater samples
CCAAACGCAACGTCTGGGATTGCCCCGACTTTTACATTAATAGATGATGGTCAAGGTAATTTATTCGCTCCTACTGACACTTCGACGCTTCCAGTAAACCGAAGGGGAACCATAAATTACGTAACCGGAGCTATAGATATAAATGCCGTTGGATTCACAGGCGCAATCGCTAGTGGTAATTCTATTAACGTCCAGTACACTCCTTATGTTGCTTCGCGCCCGCAATCGGTAATGTTCTTCCAGGATCAAATCTATCTTTATCCTATTCCGGATCAAGCATATACCGTTTCGTTTGAAGCCTATAAATATCCTACAGCTCTTGCTAATTCTACCGACAACCCTCAATTAAAGGAATGGTGGCAGATGCTTGCAGTTGGGGCGTCTCTGAAAATCTTTGAAGACAATGCTGACTTTGAAAATCTCGTAAAATATAGACCTCTGTTAGATGAATATATGAGACTTGTCCTTAGAAGAACAATTGTCCAGCAGACTAGCGAGAGAACGTCCACGATTTACGATGAGCAGAATAATGGGCTTGGGAGTTTCCCATTCGGAAATCTCTTTGGGGGTATCTAATGGTTAGATACTTACGTCTATATGTCTCCAAATTTTCCGTTTGATTACTGCGCTGGCATGTTCCCAGCTTAGACCGTGCTTTCTTGCTATTTCAGCTATAGTTAAATGATCCTTTTCTAAGAGAATTTGTTTTACTAATTCGTCAGTTAAGATGGACTTAACGTTTTGTTCGCCTCTAACTCGATCTCGGCCCTTATTAATTTTATCACGCATATTTTCTTTATTTGTCCCGAGGAATAAATGGACGGGATTAATGCATGAGGGATTATCGCAAGAGTGACAAACATGTTTATCTTTTTCTATGGGTCCTTTAAAAGTCATATAAGATATTTGGTGGGCTTTTCTTGGATGGTCATTTATACTAATCATCCCATACCCATCTCTATCCTTGCCATTATTATAAAACCAGCATCCATTAGAACTAGGAGTGGAAGAATTAAATAATCTACATTGAATACAACAATAAACATCGCAGAGATTTATTTTTCTAAATAAACTTTTGCAATACCGGCATTCCTTTGTCATTGGGACTTTATTTCTTATCCCATCACCGCACTTTCTCATCTTGGGCCTTCTAGGTTTAGTTGTCTTCTCAGTATTTCTGCACATACGCCTTCCAAAAGCCTACGATCTATTACTTCGTATTGATCTAAAAGGCTTTTAAGATCCTGGTCCGAATAATCTCTTAGCGTTGCTGGATGTGGTTTTGCAGAGCTTAGTTCTCGATTTCTTCTTCCAAACATAATTTTCTCCTATTGCTCGCTCAAGCATTTAAATTAATATAGCCACGTAGTTTCCAGAAAGTCTACATCCCCTAACATTTGTTCCTTCTTTTTTTCTAGAAGATCAACCCATTCGTCAACACTTATGGATTTAAAATCCGGAATCTGTTTCTCTGCTTCATCTTTCAATAAATCTTTCAATTGTATTATTGAGAAATCATTAAAGGATTCTGAAATTCCTATTAATAATACTTTTAAGGCTTCTTCCATACTATAAAAATACGCAATATTTACTGATTCATTATCTTTATCAAAATAAACTCTAAAACCCAATAAGTTTTCATTATAAACAACATCGTCAATAAGTAGTTCGGAAATAATATTTATATTAAAAATTCTTTCGTCACATGTTTTAATGAAATGCATATTTTCTCCTATTGCTGGCGAAAGGACTTGAACCTTCAGCCGTCCGCTTACAAGGCGGGTGCTCTGCCATTGAGCTACGCCAGCTGGTTATTATTTAATTGCTCTTTCACCTATAACGGCAGGTGCAACAATCACAGGTGATTCAAGAATAGGCTGATCGACTACAACCGGAGGAAGTACTTTAGGCTCTTCTTTCTTCACTTCCACAGGGATTTCTTTATCTTTTTTGTGTTTTTTATCATGTTTACGAGATTTTTTCTCATGACGCTCGGATTTATGCTCTTTGTCCTTATGCTTGCTCTTGGCTTCTACTTGTGTTGCAATGCCGATAGTTAAGGCGCAAGACAATACTAGGAGTGTTCTAATCATTGATTTCATGGTTTTTCCTTGTGGTTATGGTATCAAATTTCTCGAGTCAATAAATAATTTTAACTCGTTCTTCACATCTATGTTACCTCATGGTATAAAAAAGAAAAGTACAAAAAAAGAGTTTACATATGACCTTTAATCCGGCAATCCCACAGCCAAATGACATATTGTCCCAATCCCAGGCGCAAATTCAGACTAACTTCTCCCAGGCAGATCTGATTTTCGACATCAATCATATTACCTTTGATAATGCTACTGTGGCTGAAAGAGGAAAGCACCGAAAGGTTGACTTTAAGAGGATTGCAGCGCCAGGATCCGTAGCTGCTGAGGCTGTTGTTTATCAGAAGCTTGCCGGTGGTTCTTCTAATCTTTTTATGCAAAGAGATGGTATTGCAACTGAGGTTCAATTGACTGGTCCTAACCCAGTTATTGCCGGAACAGGGACGACATTTCTTCCAGGTGGCATGATTATGAATTTTGGAAGCGTGGTTGGAGCTCCTGCAGGAAATACTGCTACTTTTGCTACTCCGTTTCCAAACAACGTTTTTTCAATTACGTTGGGTATATTTGATACTACAGTTGCTAGAACAGCCACGTTTAGTGCGATTACCCTTGCTAATTGTTTAATTAAATCTTCTGCTGTTAATACTGTTTTCTATATAGCCATAGGAAATTAATGAACCAAACCTTTGCAATCGTTGACTTAAGAGACGGCGCTAGAAGAGACGTCACTCCGTTTCTCTTAGACAATGATGCATTTCCTATTCTAGAAAACGCCTATCTTTTTAGAGGAAGAATTGAGCGTCGCTCTTGCACGACTGCGGTAGGAAATGATGGGCGATTGAAAGGAACTCTAGGAGTAACCAATGGAGCTGGGGCGATTACTCTTCCAGACGGGGCAGCTCCAGGTGGCATTCCTGTTGGAGTAGCCTCTTTCCTTATTAACGGGGACACTCTTACTGATCCTGGCGGCGCAAGCCCAGTAGTGCTTTTGACGACTGGAGTTACCACCGGAACTCTCGATCGGGCAACTGGAATTCTGACTACAAATGCTGTAGGTGCGACGGTAGTTTATATTCCTGGACGACCTGTCATGGGCCTTACAGTATTAGAACAAGCGGCTATTAATGATGAATTATTAATGGCCTATGACACAAGATTTTCGTATCTTTTCGATCAGGGAACTAATGATTTTATTTTCCAGAATACTTTTGCGAACAATCCAGCCAACCAATTCGTATGGACCGGAACTGACTCTGATTTCTTTTGGTCTACAAACTATAGAAGCGCTTATTGGGCAACAAATAATATTGCAGGCTTTCATGCAGTTCAAACAGCATCTCCAGTTGCCGAAGGCGACGGAATTAGATGGTACGGAACTATTACAGGAGCAGCTCCAGCAACCGGCTGGAGGAACTTCAATCCTGGATTAAATGGGACCAGTAACCCTGTAGTTGCTGCTACCGAGTTTTTGTTGGGCGGATTAATAATTCTTCCTTATAAGGACCGCCTTCTTGTTTTAAATACAATTGAAGGAGCCAACTTAGGAGCCGCGACTAGATTTCCACAACGAGCAAGATGGTCTCAAAATGGGACTCCTTTTTATAGCGCATTCCCGGATGGCCAGACGGCCCAATTGACTGCATGGAGTAGTGTAGAAGTAGGAAAGGGTGGATTTATTGATGCTCCTACTGCTGAAGTAATTGTTTCTGCAGAATTCATTAAAGACACTTTAATAGTTTACTTTGAAAAGTCTACTTGGCAGTTAGTTTATACTGCTAATGAAACCTTACCATTTGTTTGGCAGAAGATAAATACTGAGCTTGGTTGCGAGTCGACTTTCAGTAAGGTTCCGTTTGATAGGGGAGTGTTTGCCGTAGGAAATTATGGGGTAATCACTTGCGATTCTGTCAATGTTTTGAGAATAGATCAGAAAATCCCGGATGAAGTCTTTCAGATTCAAAATAAAAATAATGGCATCAAGAGAATTTATGGAATCAGAGATTATAATGCTCAGTTAGTTTATTGGACATATCCCATTGTTAGTGATGAAGACAAAGAAGCCACAACTTATGATCTAACCTTTCCTAATCAAGTTTTAGTCTACAATTATCTCGATGGATCGTGGGCGGAATTCGACGATTGTTTCACTTGCTTCGGATATTGGCAGAGATTTTCGGATGTTACATGGGCTCAATTAAATAGATCTTGGGAATCGTCTAATTTCTCTTGGAACTCTGCGGTTCTTCAAGCCCGGTATCCAGATGTAATTGCCGGGAATCAACGTGGCTTCGTATTTATATTTTCTCAACTACAGAATCTAGGACAAAATGCTCCCAGTATTCCGATTTCCGATATCAACCCTGCTACAAGATTAATTACGGCGCCTGATCATAATTTCATGAATAATGATTACGTTATGATTACAGGTGTCCAAGGAACTACGGGAATAAATAACGTAATCTATAAGGTTACGCAAGCAACGATCTCGACTTTTGTGTTAGATACAGGAACATTTGCGGGAGTTTATACAGGCGGTGGGTTAATCACCCATATTCCTAATATATTGATTCAAACTAAAGAGTTTAATCCATTTTACCAGAATGGCGATAGCGTCAGGGTTAATTATATTGATGTTCTTGTAGATAGAACTACTGATGGTGAATTTGATTGTGAGTTTTATTCAAACAGCCAGGTGTCCGTTCCTCTCAGGCTCCCTACAGAATCTGCTACTGTTTTAACTTCTCCCGAACCTGTTGGCTCTTATTCTGCGAACCAGGCTCGTATTTGGCATAGGATTTATACAAACACCTTTGGCTCTTTCTTTCAGAATGAATTCATCATGAACGATGTGCAGATGAGAGATTTGAATATTACCACCTCTAATATCCGTGTGCATGCTTTGATTTACTACGTATCTGGAGCTGGAAGAATTTCTTATGACGTTTAATCCAACCAATTCTCTTGGGCCTTTCATCAGCACAAGCACGTTCTTTCCTGATGATTTTGAAGAATTTAGAGCTAAATTCTTAGAGCTCTATCGTGATTTATCAAATGCTGTAAATACCAGAGAAGTTGGGGTTTACGATCTAGTGGAATTCCTAACAGGAGAAAACTGGTTTACATCTGGAAATCCCCAGATCAAAAGGAAGACTTATAGAAAGGTTTTTGAACTTCCTGCTACTGCAGCCGGGGCTACAACATTAATCGCTCATGGGATTACGGGGGTAAATGCTGCTACTACGTTCACGCATATTTATGGTGCTTGCGTTACAGTTGCTCCAGATAATCGGCCAATTCCTTTTGCATCTGCTACCCTTGTAACAGATCAAATTCAGGTTTTGGTAACGGCGGCAAATATCGCAGTAACTAATGGGGCGACCGCTCCCAATATTACTTCTGGCTACATTATTCTTGAATACCTCAAAAACTAGATGTATTCTAAAATAAATATTTGATAGTATCGAGAAAAAGGTAGGTCTCTATGCCCAAAGGATACAACGTTCTCTCAACTCTGAACCCTCAGCAACAAACTCTTTTAAGCCAATTACTTGGCTCAATGCAGGGGCAATCAGGAAATATTCAGCAACAACCCACATTCCAGGCTGGCCAGTCTTATTTGCAAAAGATTCTTGGCGGAGATACAGAAGCTTTCGAGGCTCCTGTTTTAAGACAATTCCGAGAACAAACGATACCCGGTATTGCAGAAAGATTTTCGGGGTTAGGATCCGGAGCTCAGAGCAGTTCGGCTTTCCAGCAAGCCTTAGGAGGAGCCGGTGCCGACTTAGGTGAGAGATTAGGCGCTCTACGAGGAGGACTGCAAATGCAGGCTCTCCCAAGAGCATTAGATTTCGCTCAGCAACCAGTTTCAAACTTACAAAATCTTCTCGGGTTACAGACTCAAGCTATGATGCCAAAACAACGACCTTTTTGGCAGGAAGCTTTATTGGGCGTCTCTCCAGGGGTAGGGGGTGCCTTAGGAGGAGGTTTGGGTAGCGGCATTGGAGGATTAAGTACTGGGATAAGTTCGGTTTTACAGAAAATCTTAAGGGCTTTAGGAGGATAAGATGCCAATCATTCAACAATTAATGGGAATTCCTTCGTTTGGGGCAGAGTTAGGGCGAACATTGGGGGGGGGAGTTTCTCAAGGGCTTCAAAAATCGTTAGAAGATTTCCAATTGCAAAAACTACATAATCAAAAAGTTCAAAAATTTATCGATTTAGGATATCCAGAAGATTTAGCCGAATTGCAAGCCAATGTGCCAAAAGGAGGAGAAACCGCAATTGTCAAAGAAGTTTTGGAGCTCAGAAAAAGAGGGATTAAACCTGGAAAAGAATCTGAAGAGCCAGAAGAAGAATCCGTAGAAGATCTTGTAAGGCAATTTGATGAAGGATTAACTCCATCTGAAAGAATTAGAAGGCAATCTGAAAGATATAAGACAAATCTTCCTGTATATCAACAGGCTACAGAAAAATTACGTGGTTTAAACAGAGATAAAGAACGTTTAGATATTTTAGATAATTTAAATAAATCTGGGAAATTGCCCAAAAGTTTTGGCAGATTCAATGTGGATAAAGAGGGGAATTTAAGATTGCCTTTTGCCGCTTCTCCCGAATCGCAAAGATATATAAAAACATTAAATGAATTTTCTGCCGGAGCTAAAGACACTTTCGGTTCCAGGGTAACAAATTTTGACCTTCAGCAATTTATGATGAGATTCCCTACCCTGCTAAATACTGAGGAAGGTAGAACCCAAATTTCCAAGCAAATGGGAATAGTAAATCGGATAAATTCAACTTATTATCGAAACCTTAAAAAGGTATATGATAGGGCTGGAGGAGTCAGAAAAATTGACGCTGATTTAGCAGAAAGTTTGGCAGAAAAAATGTCAGAAGGGGAAATCAGTGATTTAGTGGCTGAATTTGACAAAATTGGGCAAGACATTATTGAAAAAAATGAACCCTCAGATTCCAAGGTTGCGTTTAATCCGGAAACAGGGGAAAAACTACAATTAAAAGATGGAAAATGGCAGCCGATACAATAACTCCTCCTTTACCGCCTGGGTTTGAATTACAAAATCAATCTTCAGAAACCCCTCCTTTACCGCCTGGGTTCGTTTTAGAATCAAAAGATAAAAATAAATCTATTTTATCTGAAGTTGGAAGACACGCAGCTAGAACCGGATCCCGCATTGCAGAATCAGCTTTGGGATTGCCTTCTGATATTTTACAAAGTGCAGAGGTAGGAGCCAGCGCCTTAGAAAAAGGAGGTTCTAAAATTCGTGAGAAAATCGGTTTAAAACCTTTAATCCATGAAAAAAAACCTATGGGCTTACCTGGATCTCAAGAATTAAAGGAATTTTCTCAGAAAATATTTGGAGATATTGTAACTCCTCAGTCGAAAATTGAATCATTTTTCGATGATGTTGCTTCAGATGCAACTGTTTTTGCCTTTCCAGCTAAAGGGAAAATCCCATTTATTCGTGCAATTGGGACTGCTATATCTGGGAATATAGTCGAAGAGGCAGCAGAAAAATTAGGGCTTCCAGAAAAATGGCAAAAAGCCCTGAAATTAGGGACATTTTTTCTGGCAGGCTTTGCAAGAAGAGGAAGTGTAAAAAATTTCTGGAACAAACAATATGAATTAGCCGATAAGGCTGTACCAAAAGGTGCAAAATTAGAGGCATTTAAATTAGATCGTCAGCTAGACAAATTGGGATCAGAACTCAGAAAAGGCGGAATTAAAACTCCTTCACAAAATTTCGTAGAAAAACCCTTAAGAGAGCTAAAGAAAATAATTCGTGACGGTGAAATGAGTGTTGAAGATGCTATTGCTGCTAAGAAAAAAATAAATGAATTACGCTCCGGATTATTCGATGAAGTGCCTGGGAAAGGAGGGCAAAAATATGCACGAACGAAAATCAACGAAATATCCAAACATTTAGATGAAACAATTGAAAAATATGGCAAAGAAAATCCAGAATTTTTAAAGCACTATAAAGCTGCTAATGAAGCATATTCAGGATTTCAGCAAAGCAAAAAAGTAGGCCAATGGATAAAAAAGGCAATTCCTTATGGGAAATTAGGTCATGGCGCTCTTTATTTACTAGAGGCAATCTTTAAGCCTGCAATTTTAAAAGGAACTCTTCCAGCGTTAGGCGCTCTAAAAACGGGGGAGCTTTTAACAAGAATGTTCAAAAACCCAACCTTAAGACAATATTATGGAAATTTAATGAAAGATGCAATTAAAGAAAACAAAGCAGGATTTCTTAAAAATATCAAAGGCATGGAAAAAGAAATACAGGAAAAAGACCCAGATTTATTCGATTCAATCGTAAGTGCAGATCAATAAATAGCAGCCAATAGCCATCAAAACAGCAATCATTTCTTCCCTCCCATTTTAATTATTTTCTCCATCACATAATATTTTGGAGCTACTTTAATTTTTATTAAATTATCCAAATTTGCCATAAGTCCTATAACCATCATTGGTGTAATGAGAAAACCAACCATGGCTCCTGGTTTGTCGAAAATCGATTTCTTTGAAAAAACCCCCCATATACAAACAATTACCCCTATAAAAGTTAGAAATGAGAAAAGACACATCCATAGCATTGTAGACCTGGTTTCATATTCAAGAATTTGTTGGATAATATCTGGTGCCTGTTCTAAGATAAAATCTTTAGTGCCTTCAATATATTCAAGTAGTTTTTTTATCATTTCATCTTTCATTATTTATTAATCTCTTTTTCTATTCCTAAAATTTCAAGCGCAAAATCATCACCATTTAACGCTCGCATAATTACATTTTTTTCTTCCCAATTTACATAAATAGATTTTTGTTTAATTTTTAAAGCCCATTTATTCCCAGTAAGAGCCCGTTCTGTTACATATTTTTTCAATTTTTTTTCTGAATAATGCTGGATGGTGGCTGTCCAAAAGACGAAAGCCATGAATAAAAGCGCTCCACCAAAAATTAATAATCCTGTCGTGTTATTACTCATTTTTATCCTTTATTTTTTCTTCACGATATTCATTATAGAATTTTCTGTTTTTAGAAAAAGAGTCTATAAATCCCTCTAACCAAGAAATTCTGCAGCTCAGTTCCTGAACCTTTTTTTCAAGTCCATCGATTTTATTTTCTAATTTATCCACGATATTTTCCTTAAATTCTTCTAGTTTTGCTATTCGTTCTTGGTATCCTGAGAAAAAGACCACTATTGTTACCATGGCCGCAGCCACGACAATAACAGTTCCTATCTTCGCCCAATCAAACTTTTTATTTATTTCCATTTAGGCTCCAGCAGACACCAAAAAAAATAAATAACGCTGTCTCTATTCCTAAAATCCACGTCATTTTATTCCTCCTTTTTATTTTGTTTTTCCCTGAGAATCTCCCAGAATCTATCAACGTCAATTATTATACTTCGTCCATCTCTCAGAAAAGCTTGGGCGTACCCATTATCTTTCCTCTTATAAAACCTTCCACGCATTCCGGCTAATGTAGGCCACGCATAGTATGCGCAAAACTGGGTTATAGTCCAATATCTTTTTTCTGTTGTCATTTGCTTCTAATGTATCATGTTTGTGTATTTTCACAAATGTAAAAGAATTTCTTGTCATTGTATCTGAAGTGCCATATCTTAAAGAAAATACTTTACAACCCTTAGAGGATTATGCCCGTCAAAAGAACTCAAGCTAACATGCTTTCAGGCTCACCACAGCCAAACTTCGTAAACTACCAAGAGAAATCTACCGTCGCTCAGCGCCCCCCAGCATCAGGTGACGTAGGCTTCCCACTTGGACAGGTTTGGATTGATGAAAGCTCGCCAGCCAGCTACATTCTTGAGCAGGTTGCGGGTGGTCTTGCGACTTGGACTTTGATTGGTGCGGGTACTGGTGGTCCTCTTAATACTCTTACTGATACTGCATCTACAGTAGTAAGTCCTGTAGCAAGTAATATTCAATTAGCTGGAACAGCTAGCCAAATTACGGTTACAGCAGGTGTTGGTGTTCTTACCTTCACCCTTCCAGCAGCTGTTGTTGCTCCAGGATCTTTAGCCTCTACTACGACACTTACTGCGGGAACTACTCTTACCTCAGCCGGAGCAACTACCCTTGCGACAACCGGTGCTAGCATCAACACATTTGGTAATGCTACAGGCGCTACCTCTGTAACTATCACTTCCGGTTCAGGTGGTATCGCTCTTACAGCTACTAACGCAACTATGGCGCTCACTACCGGCACAGGCGCGATGAACATCAGTGCTGATGCAACAGCAAACGCTGTTAACGTCGGTACGGGTGCTGGAGCTAAAACGGTTACGGTCGGGTCAACCAACACAACTTCAACTACCACCCTTCAATCTGGTTCTGGCGGTTTAGTATTTGCAACCACAGGTGCAATCACAATCAATTCTGGAACAGGAACAATTGGTATTAGCACAGACGCTACGGCCACTACTGTTAATATAGCAACTGGAGCTGGTGTTAAAGCCTTAACTCTAGGTTCTACAAACACAACATCTTCTACAGCAATCCAATCTGGATCTGGGGTCATTACTCTAACATCTGTTGGTGGTGCTATCACGATTGCGAGTGGTGTTGGTACGATCGGGGTTTCTGCAGACGCTGCGGCAACTACAGTGAACCTTGGAACAGGTGCTGGTGTCAAAACTGTAACGTTGGGATCCACTAATACTACCTCAACAACGACAGTACAATCTGGTTCAGGTGCTCTAAATATTACTGCAACTGGTGGCGCCCTTACGATTGCTTCAGGTGTTGGAGCGATGAGTATTTCAGCAGATGCGGCCGCCACTACGGTAAACATAGGAACTGGCGCTGGTGTCAAGACTGTCACGCTTGGTTCTACAAATACCACATCTACTACTACGGTGCAGTCAGGAACAGGTGCATTAAATATCACAGCAACAGGTGGTGCTCTTACAATTAACTCGGGTGTTGGTGCTCTACATATCAGCACAGATGCAGCCGCAACTACAGTTCTAATAGGCACAGGAGCAGCTGCTAAAGCAGTAACTCTAGGCTCCACAAACACTACATCTGGAACAACTATTGCATATGGAACTGGTAACTTGCTCTTAGATGGCGCAGCTACTGGTACAGTTTCTATTGCCCCAAGTATTACATCAGCTGTAATGAATATCGGTGGTACTGGAGCTAACACAGGTACTGCAACGGTGTTCGGTGGTACTGGAGCTCAGATAATTAACATCGCTAACTCAACTGGTGGTAAGACAATCACGCTTGCTTCTGGAGCCGGAGCAAACTCGGTTACAATCGGTTCTACAAACACTACATCTGCAACTACAATCAATGCCGGTAGTGGGAATCTTACTCTTGTTGGTAACGTTCTTAAAACTACGAGCCCAGCGTTCTTGGGTTACTTGGCTGCAACGGCGGTTAACAAAACTGGTGATGGTACTTCTTATACTATCGGTACTGATGCTCTTACTGAAGTATATGACAGAGACGGAGGATTCAATACAAACGGTACGTTTACTGCGAACGTAACCGGCCTTTATAACCTTCATGCTCAAGTTGCAATTACAGGGGCTACAATTGCTACTACATTCGTGATTTCGATTGTTACAACACTGGCAACTTACACTAAAACGTTTATCAAAGCTGCTGGTGCTCAAGACGAGACTGTGGATATCACAGCCTTTGCAAATATGACTGCGACTAACACAGCTACGGTGACGATCGCTGTAACAGGTGAGGCTGCTGCTACAGATGATATCTTAGGCGGTGCGACTAGAACAACTTATTTCTGCGGATACTTAATAGGATAAGAAAAACATGGCATACGGAACAAAAGCACAATTTGAGGCAGTTCGCGAGCTTGCTTTCGGGGGGATTTCCGGAACATATGCAGCAGTAGGGACTCCAGTTAGTAGTAGAGCGCGAATAATTAGATTTGTAAATTCTACAAATGCTGATATTTATATTTCACTAGATGGCGTTACAAATCACTTAAGGCTTTCCTCAAGTGGATTTTTTTTAATCGATTTCTCATCTAATAAAATTCAAGACGATGGTCTATTTATTGCTGAAGGAACGCAATTTTATGCCAAGCAAGTAACTGCTCCAACAAGCGGTACAGTCTGGATTGAGGTAGTCGGCGCGATCGGGGGTGCATAATGTCCCAATCTGGCCCATTAAATGCTAACGGTGGTGGTGGAGGGGGAGGAATCCCAATCCAAACTATAACCGGTAATGTGGGTGGACCAGTCGGCCCCGATGCAATGAACAATTTCAATCTCATTGCAAATACTACAATGGGTATTACCACAATTGGTAATCCTGGAACTAATACAATTAATGTATTAGGCATTCAAGCTACAACTGCTCAGATTGGAGTCACTGCATTAGCTTCTAATGCACAAGTGATTGCAGGAACAGATTCAGTTAACGCCGTTACTTCAGCAAGTCTAGCCGCTAAGTTAGGCGCTCAAACTCAGTTTGGACTTCCTATTGGAGCGGGCTCAAGTTCTGCTATTGCTTGGACTTCTGCTCCTACAGATGGACAGATTTTAATTGGATCAACTGGACTTACTCCTGTTTTAAATACAATAACTGCCGGATCAGGTATTACCATAACTAATGGACCTGGAACTATAACTATAAGTAATGCATCTAGCTCTGCTGTAATAGTAACTACATTATCTCCGGCTAGTGCCTCTCCTTTTGTTCCCAATGCTGCCACAAAGTTTATGGAAGTATGGGGATGGGGCGGCGGTGGTGGTGGCGGATCTGGTAGAAAGGGAGCAACTGCGGCTGCTGGAGGAGGCGGAGGCGGAGGCGCTGCTGGTTGCTTCTATTTTCGGGGTCCCACAGCAATATTTGGAAACTCAATCGCGTTTGCAGTAGGTTCCGGTGGCGGTGGTGGTGGTGCACAGGCTTCGGATGGTGTAAACGGTTCTGTTGGTATTATAGGCGGCATTACTACATTTGCAAATTTATATGCATTTGGCGGAAATTTTGGAGCCGCCGGGACGAATGGAGCTGCGGCGGGGGGGGCGGCAGTACTTTCATTTGGTCATTTTTTCCAAGATTTTGCTCTTAATGGTTTAGGTACGACGTATGGTAGCGTGGGGGGAGGCGGCGCCCTCGCGGGTGGTGGCGTTGGCGGATTAGCAGGAAATAACTCAGCATTATCCGTAGTTCCAACAGGCGGCGGTGGTGGTGGGGGGGGTAATACGACAACTGAACGAGCTGGCGCCCGAGGTGGAAATATGATAAACGCCAATTCTGCCACGGCTCTCGCAGGTGGAGCTGGAGGACTCGAATCCACAGGGGTAAACGGTTCAAATGGCAATCTCCCCGCAGGAAGTGGTTTCTTTTGTGGCGGTTCCGGTGGCGGTGGTGGTGGTGGTTATAAAAGTGGAGCTTCTGGAAACACTACTGGAGGTCGAGGGGGTACTGGAGCGATTCCAGGAGGTGGAGGCGGCGGCGGTGGTGGTGGCATAAGTACTGTAGCTAACAGCGGAGCTGGTGGAGCAGGTGGTGATGGCCAAATTATCGTTATTGAATATAAATAAAGAATGGAAATAAATGCCTTTTATTGACAAAAGCACTCTTACTTATCCAGCAACAAATTCCTTCCCTGTAAGGAAGTGGCTCGATCCTCTTCGAGATCCTGTATCTGGATTATTGGGAGATTTTCGTCAATTTCAAATCTTCGACATCTGGATTAACGATCTAGCCGATAGAGCCTGGATTATGGTTGATCGTACGGTTGACTCAGGCACTTGGGTGCAGATGGGCGCTGGCGGGGGGACCGGAATACTCACCGTTACTGGAGACAGTGGAGGCGCGGTTGGACCAGACGGCGCTAATAATATTAACCTTCTTGGTGGTCCAAATGTGACCGTTGCAGGAAACGCAGGCACTAATACATTAACTGTTACTTTAAGTACTGCAGTAGCTACTTCCTTCCCAACTCAGGCGGGTACTGCAATTCCAGCCGCTGGAGCCTTAACAATTAACGGGGCCGGAGGTATTACAACCTCAGGCGCTGGCTCAACCGTTACTATTACAGCTGGATCCACAGTCCCTACGACATTTACTGAAGATGCCGGATCGGCCACACCAGCTGCAAATAATTTAAATATTCTAGGAGGATCAGGAATAACCACTTCTGGTGCTGGATCGACCGTGACAATTACCGCAGCGGCCGCTGTTCCTCTTGCCTTCACGACTAATGCTGGCGTTGCCACGCCTGCTGCTAATAACCTGAATGTTTTAGGAGCTGGCAGCACTACAACTTCAGGAGCTGGCTCTACTATTACAATCACTTCTACTGGGGGCGGTTTAGCTTGGATAGAGGTCGTTGTAGTTGGTCCTACTGGGATGGCTGTTAATACTGGATATGTTGCGAATAACGGCGCAGCTGTTGGGCTTCTTCTTCCTCTAACCGCAGCTTTTGGAAGTATAATTCGCATAGTCGGTAAAGGTGCAGGAGGCTGGGTCGTGAGCCAAAACGCAGGTCAAACAATTCTTCTCGGAGCTAGTGCCACAACTGTTGGTGTTACTGGCACAGCCGCATCTTCCGAGTCTTCGGCCTGTATTGAACTGCTTTGTATCACAATGGATACTACTTGGAGAGTTATTGACAGCGCAGGAAACATTATATTAACTTGAGGTGAATTATGGTAGCATCGAATAACGCAATTTATAATACAGTTGGGGCTTCTATTTCTGGAGTTACAAATACATTGACAGTTACAAATCCAAGTAATACGGCTTCTTCAGCTGCTAGGGAAACTATTAGTGTTGGTGGTGGAACAGCAGGGGATCCTACAATAAATTGGAATGTTTCTGGTGTTACAAATTGGGAGATGGGGATAGATAACAGTGTTTCAGACAATCTAACTATCTCACAAGGAACGGCTTTAGGGACCAACGATACATGGAGAATGACTACAGCTGGACAAAGAACTATGCCACTTCAATGTTCTTTTCTCTATACTGCGATTGCTCAGGCCAATGTGACGGGGGATGGCTCTACTTACACAATTGTATATGCCACTAAAGTCTTCGATCAGAGCAATAATTTTGATGGAATAAGTACCTTCACAGCCCCAGTAACTGGGATTTACTGCTTAGGTGCTATAAACAGCATAGTAGGATTTACCGCAGCTCATAACCAAATGGATCTTACCCTAGTTACTAGCGCAGGAAGCTATATTCAGGATACTAAAAATCCATACAATTGTTCATCTGCTGGTGGCTCTTTTTACAAGTCCTCGAATTCGTTCCTTATAAAATTAACAGCTGGTCAAACCGCAATCTTTAGAATTCTTGTGGGTGTTGGTACAAAAACTGTTAGCATAACTGGCGGTGCAAATATTTTTGGGTACCTAGTTTGCTAAATCCACGCCAAGGCCCTTAATTCGCCTTTAAACCGCGTCAAAAAGTTTAGGGAGGGAATCGCCCTACTCCTCTTCCCAAAGGTCAATTAGGCCCATCTTACGCGTTTGGTTAAGCACTTGCTCTTTGAATCCGCTTTCATCATATCTGATCGTCACTGGTTGCGCATTTCCCATCGCTCTAAATTCTGCATACGTAGTGTACGTTTCGAACTTAGCTACGTATTTCATTTTCTCTTCGAATTCTTTGGCCCATCTCTGATTTTCTATCGCGATGTTTTCCTTCGATTCTTTCTTGTTCATCCATTGAGCATAAAGCTTGTCGTAGTTTTTCCTTAGTGAAGTAGGCGATAGGATATTGGCCCTCCAAAAACTATCGCTTAGAGCAAAGTCTATTGCTTTTCTTATCTGGGCCCAGTTTCTATGATCTATCCTGTGCATCCGATCCAACTCGGTCATCCAGGCATTAATGTTGGGATTCGAAAGGTCAGGATACAACTTCTTTAGCTCTCCATAAAAATATTTTGTAATGGATATCACATCTTCGTGAAATTTTTCAGAAGAAGGGGGGGGCGTCACAATCTCCGAAGGAGTTGGGACATTCTTTTTTCTTTCTTTCTTATTATATATATCTTTATTTGGTAGTGTCCGTTTTCCAGGATCCTCGGTTCCAGGATCCTCGGTTTCCGCAGCCCTTAGGGCCTCAAATCCAGCTTCCTGGAAATCCGGATACGATAAAGATTTTTTAAATTCTGATTTCATTTCTTCTTCTATTTCAAGGGCTTCCAATTCTGTGGCTGGAACTTCAAGAAAAATATATTCAACTGGACCGGGCGTATTACCATTTCGGCCATTTTGGATTCGATGTTGGACCCTTAAACAAAGCCTAACCTCGATTAATTCTTTGATCCCACCATAAATGGAATCGCGCCCTTCTTGGCAATTTTTTATTAATTCTTTGATACAGAACTTCCAGTTATCAGGCCTAGAAATGCATCTTGCCCAAAGACCTAGAGCCTTCAAACTTAACTTTTCATTCCATAAAGTTGCTTTATCTAAGACTACATACGGCTTTTTAGAATTGTGTCTGTTGCGAATAACGGTCATATTTCTCCTATAGTTTAATAGAAGAGAGGCCCGATTTTTTTCCCTAAAGACTTTTTTTTCTTGCAGAATTTAGCAGATCTGCTATACTTCCGATCATTGAACAGTTATTGAGTCTTTAGGGGGGAACTTGGTTTGGGCCCCCCTTCTTATTTGTAGGGCCATCCTAAAATAGCCAAATATTTATTTCCACAAAAAAAGATTTTCATGTAGTCTGAGGTCAGCTAAAGAGTGATCCTCGGAAGCTTAGGCCCCTTGGCACGTGGGCCTTAAACTTGGATAGCGTCCTTCGTACGGTCAGCGGTAACCCAAGACTTCTTCTTCATCATCGTGACCTTATAAATTAGAAGGGTGCCATTTTTAACTTTTTGTTGTTTAGGGTGGGTTCTCTCCATGATCCCACCCTTTTTTATTCGTGGATACAGTTCCCTTTTTTCATTCTATCAGATACGATTTGTGCTTAACAAAGGAACTCGCAAATGTTTGACCTAGATACCATTTTATTTATATTCGCTCCTATTCTCTCATTTCTGTTTGTCGGGGTTTTGCAGATCCTTATTTTGATAAAATTGCAAAAAATCGAACAGTTTCAAAAATGGAAACAGTTCGATCCCATTAAATCAATTGAGGTTAAGAAAAAAAGAGGGAGACCCAGGAAGGAAAAATGATTCATAACGAGATGTTTAGCACGAACGATTTGCCGGATGAGTTGCATCATGTATATTTCAATCTCGTCAATGAGATACGCGATGCTCTCTATAAAATAGGCATGAAAAAGGAATATGAAGACTCCAGATTATTTATTTCGGCTTTATCTTTTGTCCATGCTGCAATGTTATCTGGACTAATTCATCAATTGGGTGATGATATTGATATAGAAGAGTACTTACGTAAAGAGATGGAGGTGCTTTTTAAAAATATATTTGTGTGGCTTGAAAAATACAAAACCCCAGGTATTTAGCCCGGGGAAACCAAGAGAGGTTTGTTTAAGGCCGTAGCTGTAAAATAAATATTTTAAATATTTTTAGCTACCATATTTTGAAATCGTCCATCTCTCTTTCGATGGCTCGCGGTATTTGTCTAGGTCTATCACCTTAAGCTCTGGTATGGCCTCGTAATTTACCCTTCCTTTTGGGAAGCTCTGAGTCAGCTTAACTCCGCTACCTCGGCTATTTCGACCGTTAGCAAGCTCGATTAAACGATCTCTAAACTCATCCCGCTTCTTCTTAAGCTCTTCATATGCCTGCAATTCCTTCTCAAGCATTAGGAACTCATAGGCTGCCTCATCCCACAAAGAGTCTTCTCGCTCTTCGTAGTCCCAAGCTGTGAGCTCTGGAGGGGTGAAAGTAGTCAAGCAATCCCAGAATACTTTTTCTTTCTTCATCATGTCGGCGATATACTTATCATCCCTCTTGACTTCGATACAAGCCCCAAGAGGCTCATCACCATTAGTCCCTGGCACATAACCTACTAAGTAATGCTTATCAGGTCGCTGGCACTCTATTTGATGTTGGCATTGAGGATAATAAGTGGGTGGAATCTTTCCAGCCGATACTTGCATAAACACTTGCTGGCTTACCTTTACCTCTACTGTGATTCTCCCATCAAATGAAACGGCATCTAGTGTTGCGCTCATGAAGCCATTCTCTGCATGGAACACACATTTCTGTCTTTCAAGCAAGATGCCTAAATGATCTTCAGCCCATTGCGTTGCTTCCTCTTCGTAGAACTTCCCCTTCTGCATGGCTGCATTTTCTACAGTCTCTGTCTGGTTGATCCGTTGTTGCCATAGTTTATACGGGGTGTTTATCTCCCAGTTTCTAGGAGCACAACCCATAATTACGATGGCATCGCTGGATCCGATCTTTCTTTGCTTAAGCCACTCTTGTTTTTCCATTTGCCTTCTCCTTCATGCGCGTTTCTAACCAGGTCATCATTGTAGCGAAGCTCTCTTTGGGGATCTCATTGAAAGCTTTCACTGAAAATCGCTTAAGGATAATGTCCTTGGCTTCGGTGTCTGTCCCTACCGCCTTGATCAATTGCTTTAACTGATCATCCGAGATCATCTCTTTTGGAGCTTTACGATCCTGCGCTTTCTCGGCGTCGTCATCTTCTCCCTCTTTGCAAACTCCAACGATCGCAGCAAGAGCATAACGTCTTGCATATGTAATCGCAGAACCTACAGCTTGTGGGTCTTGCTTTGATAGATACAATGGGTAGTATCCCTTCATCCATTCGCCCGAGCTATGGATAAGCGTCGTCACTAGAAATAGCTGGCCTTCCATAAAGCCTGTGACCTGTGAAATCGCTAAGCCATTATTGCTTAGTGAGTCCTTGCACGCTCTCCAAACGCTGGTAAGGTCGGCATAGTTAGACTTGAAGAATGGATTCTTCGAATCTTCTTTAGCCTCGGTCATTGAGCTTTGAGCCTTTGAAAGGGCCTCGGCTAGCTTGCCTACATTTTCACTCTGTGTCGGTATAGTCATAATCTTTCTCCTCTTGGTTTGTATCTTCTTCCGGCCAGTGTTCATCTGGCCACGCATCTAAGCGGCTATATCCAATCATAAATTCTCCTGTAAAATTATTTGTTTACATTGGAGTTGCTTTATGGTCAACCATCAGAATTATGTTTTTGAAAAAGAGCCCCAAGAGCTATTCTTTAAGAACACGGTATCCGTCTTCATGGTTGTCCTTTGTGTGCCCCAGTTGCGAGCTGGGGTTTTTTGTTACTGGTATCAGTATATGTCTACCTCGACGTTTATTGCAAGAGAAAAAAAGTCGACCTAGACAAAAATTCCCTCTTTTTTTAACATACCCCTATGTATACACCAGCTGAAATCCTTAAAGACTATTTATTTGTCAATAAGATGAAAAAAATTGACTTCTGCAAAAGATGCCGCATCCATCGCTCTTCCCTGGACAAATATCTAAAAGGCGAACCTATCCATCCCTTCAAGGCTAAATGTATTGAGATTGGTACGCTCTTTGAGATAAAAGCCTCAGAACTAGTAAAATAAATTTTAATTGGAATTAATTACCCGCCTTTGTATTTAGAAGGGGAGGTGAAAATGATTTCATTAGATATATTTGGTGACCCAGTTCCTAAAAAGAGAGCCCGCACGTTTAATAATCGTGGCAAAATTGTCACGTGGGATTCTCAAGACAAACTCAAAGAGGGATATAAATGGCAGATCAGATCCCAATACCGCGAAGAGCCAATACTTGGGCCGGTGGTGATGGACGTAGTTTTTATGATGCCTATACCAAAAAGTACCTCAAAGGTAAAGCAACGCGCGATGATGAACGGCACTTATCATCACATGAGCAGGCCCGACGTAGACAATCTGCAAAAATTCATTTTGGATGTATTGAATAATATTGTTTTAAAAGACGATGGACAAGTTGTCGAAATCCATGCCAAAAAGATTTATTCCTCCAAGCCCGGGACTCACGTTCGGGTTATTCCACTAGAAAACTTAAGCATCCAACCGGTACCCCATGCGGACAATCAGCGAAACCATCGATGATGAAACATACATCGATCTTGTAATCGACCCATCTGAAGTGCGCAGTCTTCATGATCAATCGCTAGAACCGGTGCGCTTGATCATTAATGGAACTATTTTAAATCTTTGGGTTCGGACGGCAACAGCTCGTGAACTTTATGGTGACGAACAATATTTTGACGATGAGTAAATTTAAAGAAATGATTACTGCGAATCTTGACAAACCAAGGAAATACTTGACGAATTTTCTTAACAAACTATATTAAAGTATTGAATATAGAGAAAAGGCGTCGAGCGACACAACATAAGCATGTTTATCAGACGTACTAGGGAAAATAAGCCCAAAAAGGGAGAAAAATGAAGCTTGACCTTGCAGAACCTTACTGGCTCATATCGAATTGTTCGGATGAAGTAAGGAAAGAGTTTTGGAATAGAGCTCATGAAATCTTAAGTCAAATCCAGCATGAGATTTGGGTTAAAAAAGTTCTTGCCCTTGGCAAAGATAAATTTATTCACGGAAGAATGAACGGCCTAAAGAACATGAGTCAAGAAGAACTAGATGAAATGCAAAAGCGCTTAGAAATTTTATACGAAAAGATTGAAAGGGGGGAAAAATGAACGAGCAACCTAAAAAAGTGTACACGATGGAAGACAACGTCAAATCGATTTTCTTTCAGAACAAGGACATCATAAAGGCTTTGGACGAGATTAAGCTAAAGCTAGGAATTGCTAAACCAGAAGAAGATGATTTCGATCGCCGATCTTTTTAACACGGAAGATCGAAGCCTCCCCGAATTCGCTCATCCCCTTCTTTCGACTCTTCTTTATTTGCATCCGGATTTAATTGATGCCATTCTTCAACGTGAACTTCGCGACCTTCACGCATATGCTGTTCACCCTCCCACTCAATGGAGTGAAAGTGTAGATCTACATGAGCTTCACAACAACAAGACTTGAAAATCAACATCCCAACCCCTAGACATATCACTACAATCTGGGCGATCTTTATTATATAGGAATATCTTTGCTGGCTCTTAACTCTAAACTTATCACTATTCATCTTCGAGCATCCCATGTGTGTAATCTGCGATTGTGTCAAAAGCCTCTTCCAGTGTGTGTTCGACATTAGACTTAAAGAAGTTACACTTGGTCCCAATAGCTGTACTGGCCAGCAAAAGAGCACTCTCGACGGCTTCTTCGATAAACTCATCGACCATATAATCACTCATAACCCGATGCAGTCGATCATAGCATTCCATTACCACATCTTTGTCAAGACCGCTCATCTTTTCCCCACATTACCTTTTCGTATTCGATCTCAATCGGAAGGACTGCCTTCAAAAGGCCCATCGAACTTATTCCATCAATACAGGTTCTTCGGAAAATCTTCAACAGGCTCTTGCCGTTTTCATCCATGGGATAAAAAAGAGTACGGCCATAGACTTTTTTGCATAAGAACCTAAACGTCATTGCGGAAGCCCTTTAAAAACTTATCAACCGCACCTGGGATAGCTGGGGTAAAATACGGCTGCCAATGAGTGATCTCGTGATGATCGTGGAAATAGGCCCCCTCGCCAACGCACCAAGTCAGCTTATCGGGATCGTACCATGCGCGCTCCACATAAGTAGGAGGTATGAATATCCAATACCATCCTTCTTCTGGAGGATGAGATTCTTTAGATTTAACCCAAGCCATCTTTCTTCTTCCCCTTCTCCCTATAAACATTAACGGCCTTCTCGGCAGATTCAGCAAAAACCTCTCGATCGCCGCCTTGTAAAACATAGGCTCCGTTTAGAAAACTCTTTTTAAAACAAAGGACCGAATAACGATGGACATGCGAAACTACATCAGGCGTTTCATCAACAACCTTATATTGATAAGGCCACTTTATTATGAACTGGACTGGATCACTTGAGATCATAAACTCCTTAGACGTTTCAGTTAAAGGCTACATTCTAGCACTCAAGAAATTAAACACTAGACATAAAAATTATTTTACTGGTATCCATTCGATTAAAGGATTAAACTATTTATCACTATGACCGAGAAACGTAATAAGAAAGGACAATTCAACACAGGAGATAACACGACTCCTGAAGAAAAACGCAAGCTCGTTGAAAGCCTTAAGGGAAACACCTATAGTAATAAGCTCTTCAAAAACCCAACGGAATGCCAAAAAGCCTATGAAGAGTATTGCGACTGGATTAGTAATGGACATTCAGTAGAATCTTGGTGCTATGAAAGTCAAACACTAACTCTTACTTATAAAACCATAGAAAAATATATTAGAGAGTTCCCGCTAGATTTTCCGCCAATACATAAAGAGACTGCTTTAACTAAGAGTCTTAGAGTCTGGGAAGAACGTGGACTCACCATGATGTTAGGTCAGCTTGAAAAATGTCAGCCGGCCATATTCCAAATGTTCATGCGGAATAAGTTCGGATGGGATAAGGAAGACACCACCAAGAAGAACTCTAACGAGACAATTGTCGAGAAATTCTTGGGGATAATGGACAAAATGGATGACAAAAAAGATTAACTTCCCTAAGAATGCGAGGATATGGAACCCCCAGGCTAAAAACTGGATGAGGCCAACCAAACGAGATTATAAACTTAAGAGGAAGAAAGATGACAAAGTATAAGATTTCATTTCACTGCGGACAGGTCAGCTCATTTGCAGTAGAAGAGCACGATTGTAAAGCCAACGCTTTCCAGAAATGGAGAGAGATTGTCCAAAACGCTAGCTCCAAAAATAACCTAATTGAAGTAGGAGACGTTCTAATCAACCCAGAGCATGTTAGCTTCGTTGTAGTTGAAGAGCTAATCGAGAGAACCGAAGAGCCTGCCGCCGGGGCAACAATCGAGGTTTAATGCTATCTGACGAAGAGCTTCGCTTAGAGCTGCATAAAGCTCTCACTAAGATTGAGGAACTTGAGATTGAGGTAATGAAGTGGAAAGGGTTTGCTTGTTCCAATAGCCCAATCGGGAAGAACCTCAAGATCAAGCCGGACCCTTATTCTCCTATCGGAATCAAATTTGAACCGGTGATCGAATGAACTTTTGGGGATGGATATTAGGTGCTCCCACCGAGGAAGACGACTGGAAGAGCTCTGATCTTCTTAAAAAAGAGAAACTAGAGCTTCAAAAGCAGATCGAGGTTCTCGAAAAGGAAGTATGCCACTGGAAAGCTATGGCGCTTAACTTCAGGAAATTTCATCAATAGTTTGAGCGCTGGGGAATTACTATTAACCATTGGTGATTTTGCTAACCTCGGCGCTCTGTTTTAAATCAAGAGAGAGAAATGAATGAGTGGATAAGCGTTATAGATCGGTGTCCTCCCAGCGATGTGAATGTTTTGGTGTTTGATAAGAAGGGCATATTTACCGCCCATATTAGCGGCCATTCATGGATCTGCAGTTGCGAATGTTATGAAGGGAGTTTTTTAGATAATGTGACCCATTGGATGCCGTTGCCCGAGGAGCCCGATGACTGAGTGGAAGAGCATACGCGAGACTAAGCCTCAAAACCTGGAGATTGTTTTAGTATGGCTTCCAAAGCAGAAGCGCCATGTGTGTTTAAGATATGATCCCCAGCATGATAAAAAGAAGTGGACGGCGCACGTTTGGGATGAGGAGGCGCATTGGACCTTGTCGACTAGAGACTCGGGACAGTTCAAGCCCCTTTACGAAGAGATAGAATATTGGATGACCTTACCGGAGCCGCCTAATGGAGGCTGAGTTGGAAGAATATCTATGGAACGAAATGGAGAAAGACGGTCACGGCCATCCGTTTCCCAGGGAGGTTATTACCGACATGCTTAAGAGGGGAATGATCAGCTCCCCCAAACAAGCGTGGAGAACTCTAGAAAAGTGGTGCGACAGCGGAAAATATAACTATGGGTGTTGTCTTGATTTAGGATGGAAGGAGAAGCCCAATGGGTGAATGGATTAGCGTCAAAGATCGATTGCCGCCTAGAGAGCAGAGGGTTTTAGGTATAGATCAATATGGAGATCAGGAGGTGTGCAACATAGACATCCCTTGGTCCCACGAAACAGAACCTAGATGGCAGAAGTATGAGGGTGCCGAATTCGATCCCACTCACTGGATGCCACTGCCGGAGTCCCCGAATGAAATGCCCTAAATGTTTTTGTGAGTTGGAGCTGATTGTTAGCACAGAAAAAGCGGCGCACCCTCCTCTTTTGGGGCGCCCTCTTCTAAGGTTCTATATTGCTCATTCGGGGAAGAAGATAAAGACAATCGCCAGGGAACTCGGGATTGCCCCATGTCGGCTGTCCAATATGCAAAATGGAAGGATAGGAATTGGGCATAAAGCAGCCCTGGCTTTCTCGGGGTATTTTGGACATGCACTTTACACGGAGTTTATAGACAATCGTGAAACTCTTTAGTCTTAAGAAATGGCTTAATAAGCGTAACGGATGGATAGACGTAAGAGACACTCTTCCTAAAGAAGGTGAGCACGTTCTGACCTATAGGGATACTTGGGACTCATTTAAAGTAGATTATCTATCAAACTGCGGTGGCGTCTCCATGTGGATGAGGACCGATGCGGAGTTTCAGAAAAAAATTCATTATTGGAAATATATTAAAGGCCCATATTGAAGCTATTTAGCCCTAAACAGATCCAATCCTATAAAGAGTCCGACGCCCGGATTAACATTTGGGAAGGTGCTGTCCGATCGGGGAAGACCTTTATTTCGCTTTGGCGCTTCATTAAAGAGCTTATGCACGGGCCGGAAGGTGAATATGCCCTGATCTGCAAAACATACGACGCATTCAAGCGTAATACGTTCCCTCAACTCGAGGCTATGGTGGGGCTTGATGCAAGACACTATTCAGGAAAAAGGGAGATGCATATCTATGGAAAAACGGTCCACATTATTGGTGCTGATGATGAGCGAGCTGAGTCTAAGATTAGGGGGCCTACTTTTGCTGGCGCCTATGTTGATGAAGCTACAATTATTCCAGAATCAGTATTTAAGATGCTTATTAGTCGTTGTGCTATGGGAGGCGCTAAAATTTTTGCGACTACGAATCCGGACTCACCATACCACTGGCTAAAAAAGGATTACTTAGAAAACAATCCTGATGTAAAATCTTGGGCCTTTAGGTTAGATGACAACCCAGAGCTTACAGATGAAGAGAAAGCCTACCTTTGTAGACAATATCGAGGCCTTTGGTTTCAGCGTTTTATTGAAGGAAAATGGGTTCAAGCCGAGGGAGCCATCTATGATTTTTTTGACCCAAAACTCCACGTCATTGACTATGCGCCAAATATGGCAAAATACTATGTGGTTGGCGTTGACTATGGTACCACTAATCCTTGTGCTTTTACTCTTCTTGGCTACAATCGCGATAAGCATCCTAATATATGGGTTGAAGATGAGTATTACTTCGACTCGAAGGTGCATCAGAGGCAGAAGACCGATAGCGAATATGCAGCAGATCTGATGCGATTCATTAAGGATAAGCCTGTTAAGGCGATTTATGTGGATCCGTCTGCCGCCTCTTTCAAGGTGGAATGCCAGCGTCAAGGGATTGCTAATTTATATGAGGCTGAGAATGAGGTGATTGACGGAATCAGGAAAGTGGGGGACCTGCTCAATAATGGGACGCTGAAGGTTTGCGGCCGTTGCGAGAATCTAATTAAAGAGTTTCAGTCTTACGTCTGGGATTCAAAAAGTTTGTTGACAGGAATTGATAAACCCCTTAAAGTCAATGACCATGCACTTGATTCTCTGCGTTACGCTATTTTTACTCATATGTTTGCTAAAGACAGCAAGGGGATGAGCCCTCAAGAGTACGACCGCATGCGTGCGGAGGCGATGGGGGGCGGTGGCGATAATCTGCCGGAGTTTTTTAAGGACCCTCGGGATTATGGTCCGGTTTACAATCCTTTGATTTAGAATCTGTCTGCGCAAAGATTATTGAATCTATAACAAAAGATCGAGCTTCATTGGGGAATTCCTGCGCTTCAATAGTTTGTATAATTAACTTGAGGAGAGCTAGTAACTCCCCTCCTTCGCGATCGTTAGCAGCGCACGGCAGCTCCATCCAATAGATTACCATGCGATCGGCTTGAATCGGGCAGAACCAGTGGTGCATTCCTCTCGAATATCCCATATAGTTCATAATCTCTATCCAGCCTTCTTCATCGCAAGTTAGCACCCGGCTCCCCGCCTTGGGAGGGGATTCTTCGGCACTGATCCATTTACCGGTGATCAAGGAGGGTCGGCCTTGTTTACAAGTGCATTCTAGGCAGTGCTCGCCGCAAGTCTCGCACTCCCCCGACATCATTTCTCCGCGCAATTGTCGCAATATGTTGAGAACCAAACGCTTCCTCGAATCGTTCCCGGCGATCCGCAAATCTCGCAAATCTTAGAACTCTCAGACTCGGCTTTGTCGATCAGTTTCTCGATTTCTGGGTGCGAGGCTTCTGCATAAAACCTAAGTGTTCCATATTTTTCCTTGACATCGGATACTTCACAGTAACCGTGCGGACCGATCTTATCAACTATAGACTGGATTTCACTGGACAAAGTTTCGATTAAGTTAAACCATCCGTCCCCACAGGCGAAGTTGTAGTTATGCTCGTAAAGATCGGGATAGGTCTTTAGGAGATGCTCTGTGTTTTTCTCATTCATCTTTCAACTTTACCATTTTTTATCTCTAAGTCTGAATCAAGGTCCCAGCGTTCTACCCATTTTGCTACAAAGTCCCCTTTATTTGTAATTGCAAATATTAGATACATATCTCGGAAAAACTGACCCCTAACAGAGTCGGGCAAAGTAGAAAAATCATAGTAATATGCGTCCAGCATACAGAACTCATCCACATCAGGGTGGTTTAAAAGGGCCAAGATCCTTTCACAGAAGATATAGTCTGGGATGTGAACTTTATTCCCCCCGTTCGAACACGAGCAGTTTTCTTTGAATCTAAGTAATCTCTCAGAGTCGCTCATCGCATTTTCTCATTCATCTTCTTGGGCCTGAAAGCGAGTTGGAGCATCCATCAAAACGTCGTATAGGATGTTCTTCTTTTCTATGTCCGGCATTTTAATATGGATCATCCATCCATTTTTTAATAAAACAGAAACGTGGTTGCCAGAGGCCCAATTGCAATATACTATTTCCCTTCTGTCCACTTTAAAGCTTTTCGGCTCGCAAATCTTACCAGAATCTTCGGTATGAGATCCTGGATCGTATAGGGTGATTTGGGTTGCCCCGCATATTTCTATGGTCATTCTAGCCTTCTTAATTCTAATTTCAGTCTTTTATTCATCTTCTTTGCTCGTCCTAAGCCTTTTCTGCTCGCTTTCTGTTGCTTCCTCGCACGAAGCTTTACGCATGCGCATTCCATACACACGCTCTGTAGTGTAGCGCTGGCGCTCTTCAAGTAAAGTGGGTAGCATGGTAGGCACAGATAGGGATCTTCGAAGCACTTTCCATCTATTATGACTAGGGGGAGCCCTCCAATCCCAATCGGTGAAATGATAGCATTGGTGATCCCCAAGAGAGCCATAGTTAACCATCATCCCGCAACCTTTGCTCTTACTTCCTGAAGCTCTTTAATCTTTTGCTCTAACTCTGCCACTCTTCTAAACACTCCTCTTCGCACGGCCTCTGAGGATTCCCTAATTTTTTTTAGCTCGTTTAATACTAATACTAAGTCATTTTTTTCAAAAAGATCTAGCTGAATCATTATAACTTCTCCTTTATTATCCTTAATAAGTCCCATGAATGCGCTATTGCAAAGTCGAGGTCCTTAAATACGCCTTTAAACTGGTACTTTGCCTCCAGGTCTTTATCGCAATAGTTTTCCTCGTAATAGTTTACTGAGTGCCACTGTTGGCCGTTCAATTCTAGGCCAATCGTCTCGCAAAAATATTTATAGCCGGATGTATCGTTAGGTCCAGTGGGTTGAATATCAAAAACTATTTCCACGAAGGCGTCTTGATTGTCATTAAAGTGCCACAAAAAAACCTTATAGGTCATTATTTTTACTCCAGTTATCGAATTACTTTGCCACAAAGACTTATTTTTTGAAAAGAAATAGCAAAAAGGGTAGTGTAAAGAAAATATTTGATAACCCAAATAGGCGATGACTTTATTTCCCCAACTTACTGACTCGTATTATGTAGACAATGATCACTCGATTCTCAAGCGAATGGACTATACATACTCGAAAAACATAACGATCAATCAGAGTTTTTGGTCAGAGGCCGATATCGATCACCGTTTTCATGCCGGAGATCAGACTCTTTGGAACGATATTTATGGTAATGTTCCCGCTTTCCGTAGGCGCCAGTTCAACTTCAACCGTATCCGACGCGTAATCAACATGATAGATGGATATCAGCGGGACCATCGCAAGTCTACTATTTGCCAACCCGTTGAGATGAGTAGCCAGCAAACCGCCGATCAATTCACTAAATGCCTTTTCCAGGCCGAGAAGACGGGTAATATTGGCCATATGGTGTCTGACGCTTTCAAGGGCGCGCTCATTGGGGGGATGAATCTTCTTTCTGTCTGGATGGACTATCGAAGTGATCCTGTGAATGGAGACATTAAGGTTGACAATGTTGCCTACAACGGGTATTTGATTGATCCTTACTTCAAAAAAATGGACATGTCCGACTGCAATGATGTTTGGACGCGGAAGTATTTGTCTCGGGAGCAGGTGATTGCGCTTCTTCCCGGTCGAGAAGATGAGATAAAGAACTTTAAAGGATGGGGAAATCGCGATGGCAAGTTTCAGTTTATGCCCGAGAGTTACAACTACGGTATGCAAGATCTGCTCATTTATGACGAATTTTGGTACTTGGACTCAAGAATGCAAAAAATGCTCGTCGACACTGAAACGGGCGAGTCAATTGAGTGGAAAGGAAATGAAGATGACCTCGCGGACTTCCTCAGATTTTACCCTCAAATTACTGTTATCGATAATAGGATACCATCCGTAAAGCTGGCGATTACCGTCCAAGGCAAGGTGATGTACAATGGCCCCAATCCTCTTGGCATCGATCAATATCCTTTTGTACCTGTGTGGGGCTACTATGAGCCACAAATCCCTTATTTTCCTTGGCGTGTCCAGGGGGTGGTACGTGGCCTCCGTGATGCTCAGTATTTATATAATCGTCGAAAGGTTATCGAATTAGACATATTAGAGTCTCAAATTAATTCTGGGATCATATTTAAGGAGAATGCTTTAGTTAATCCTAAAGATGCTTTCCTTCAAGGCCAAGGTCGCAGCTTAGCTCTTAAGGCCGATGCTCAAATCACTGACGTTCAGCAAATTCCGGCGCCTCAAGTTCCTCCTTCGATGATTCAATTGTCTGAGCTTTTAGGTCGGGAAATACAAGAGATCTCGGGGGTTAATGAAGAACTACTAGGCACTGCTGTCGACGATAAGGCTGGTATTCTTTCTATGCTTCGCCAGGGGGCGGGTCTTACGACCCTTCGAGGTTTGTTCGACAATCTAGATCAGTCTCAAAAGCTTCTGGGCAATCTTTCGATTCGCCTGATGCAGCAGAACTGGACGCCTGGGAAAGTAAGACGTGTCATTCAGGAAGAGCCGACGCCCGAGTTTTATAACAGGGCCTTTGGCAAGTACGATGCTGTCGTTGAAGATGGTCTCAATACTACAACCCAGCGGCAAATGCAGTTCCAACAGCTGCTTAATATGCGAGAATTGGGTGTGCCTGTTCCAACAGAGCTTCTAATTCAGAATTCAACCCTCCAAAATAAACAGGAGTTAATAGATGCAATCACTCAACAAGAACAGCAGCAAGCAGAGGCCGCTCAGCAGCAACAGCAGGCCCAAGTCCAGGTCCTCCAAGCCCAAATTAAAGACCTCGAGTCCCGGGCGATGGCAAACGAAGGTCTCGGATACGAAAGAGCGTCCCGTGTCCAAGAAAACCAAGCCCTTGCAGTCGAAAGAATTGCAGCGGCTCAAAAAGACCGCGATCTCGGTACACTCGATCGTGTTAAGGCTGCTAAAGAGCTTCAAGGCATTGACCTCAATAACCTCCAGCAAGCCCTCGACATCCTCAAAAGCCTCCAAGAAGACGATCGTGAAGAAGCCCAAAAAAACGCTGAGCAAACACTTGGCAAGACAGCGTAAAAAATAAGGTAAAAAATTATTTTATTTATAGTATCAATATTGTATGTTGAAAAAAAGCCTAAAAGGAGAAACCTATGGCACGTTCAAGAATAGAAGGACATGAAGAAGGAATCGGTAGAAGTGATTTCGCTGGCATGCCAAAAGATGTTTATATGGAAGAGTATCCAAAGTCTACAAGATTAACAACTGACGAGCGCATTGACGATTCAATGACTGACATTGATGATGTTGATGGTAGAGCTGAAGGGAAGAGACGTAAATATATATCCAACCAGAAATAGGGGGATGTAAATGGCTAAAAAGTCCACCAGGTCTCTTGGCGATATGCTAAGCAAGAAAAACGGTGATAAAGCCCCGGACCAACTTGAATTAAGAGGGGAAACTCTTCGAAAAAAGGGTCCTAATGCTAATTATAATTTTTCTGTCCAGCAGGAGCCTATCACTCGCATGGGTGATAAGGATTTTGCAAATATGCCAGGCAGTCCGAAATATTTAAGATTTGATAATCGCAGTTCATATAGAGATGGGATTATCAATAGTTTTACCTTTGGTATTACAGAGGTGTCTGACATTCATGAAAACGAAGCTACGGCGAGGTATACCGATGGTAATGCTACGGCCGAGCGGTAAGGCTTATAAAATAGCTAAAAATGTCTTAGCCAATAAGGGCGTTAAGGTTCCGAAGCCTAAGGCCAAGCAAGAGACTAAACAAACTGGGCCTTATTTATATCATTAGGAATCTATGAAAGAAAAAAAATATTCTAAGAAGGCCGAAGCCAAGATTGGTAAGGTCATGCGTGAGTTTTCTAAAGGTGAGCTTCATAGCGGATCTAAAAAGGGTCCCGTTGTTTCGAGTCCTAAGCAAGCTATTGCTATTGGGATCTCAGAGGCTAGAAAAAAAGGCTTTAAGGCTGGGAGTAAAGGGAGATAATGGACAAGAAAATTAAGTCTATAAAGAAGTCTGTGGATAAAAAGATGGTTTCCTTGCTAAAGGAAGACAAAGTACACGACAAAGTCATTGATAAAGCTAAAAAAAAGATGAAAAAGGGGTGCTAAAAATGAAATTCAGAAACTTCTGCTTCATCGTAGTCCCTTTAATTTTTTTTGGTTGCGGGGCATATCATTATATGCACAGATCTGAAGAGGCTCTTAAACCAGAAAAAATGCCCGAGAACAAGCCCGAACTCCAAAAGCAAATAGAGAAGTTTCATGGACGCAAACGATAAGAAGTATTCTTATAACCGCTTCGGAATGAAGGGGGCTAGAGTTGGACAGGCGGTTCATGATATTCTATCATCTAAAGATGAACATACTACTGTTGAGGAAATATTAGATGAGTATTCACTCAAATTCGTCAAGGAACTCGAAGACACCATCAATGCCAATGAGTCAAAGTATAAAGGGCATTTCCATATCTTTGTTCTGTCTAATAAGGAAATGTGGGCAACTAATGTTGTCCGCAATTGGTTTGTTGCTCGCGAGACTGCTCCGGACGCTTTGGACATGGTAGCCCAGTACCCGAACCATGCAAAGATTCTTTACGAAGTTGATACTCATAAAAACGAAGTTAAACTCAAATGGACTATCCCTGGCATACAAGATTGCATCAGTGTGCTTAAGAATACCGGGCTTTACGACCCTCAGCTCTGTAAGTGGATCTATGATTGTTTTATGGGTAAGCTAAAATAGCCCGGGAACGCCCCGGGCTTCTACTTAAGGACTCTTTTTAAGGGGCCTTGTTTCTGATAATTTATGATCTTTTTGCCAATTCAAATAATCAATTGAATCGGTTGTTTTTTGTTGTTCCTGTATTAATGAGACGAGATTGTCATTTAAGGCGCTAAGTAGCTCGTTGCTTCTTTGGCACTCAATAAATAAACCTCTAATCATTGCAAGGTCATTATGGATGTTTGATAGTCTATAATCAATATTTTCCAGTAGGTGGCTTTGCATGTCCTTCCCTGGGTACATATTCGGACGCTCTACGCTAGAGACCTCCGCAAATACAGCTGTAGAAAGTGCTAATAAGGCTAATATTCTTTTCATTTTAATCCTTAAAATATAAATGCTATTGATGTTTTAAATCCATATTCAGTATAGCACTTTTTAATTGTTTTAGAATAAAATCCTCCAAACTCAATATCTTTACTCATTAAAGAGGGGAACCGGAAGCTAATCGCTGCTTTAAATCCGGATGGTGAGAAGTAGTCCTTTCCCCAGAATTCATCTCCTTTGCGTAGGATGCAGCTTGTAGACAGGTCTTTGAAGTAAGTGACTACTGTATCGATTGTTACAAAATCCATTAGGTTATACGCAAACCCAATCCCTCCGTTAAATGCTGAACGATAAATTTGGAATGTTTCATCGTTTGTGTTCGTAGAGAAGTGAGAGGTGTTTGTTATCCCAAGTGTCGGATATAGGATTGTGTTTTCAGACAGATCGCTTGGTAGAATGAGGTATTTTACCCCCCAGTCGGCCAGAAAGTAGCTTTTATCTTTATAGATTGAATAGCCTATGAAGGAATTAAAGTTCATTCCTTCTGTTCTGGCGTAGTTGTATTCGAAACCTCCGATATATTTAGAATATGTATAGCCTTTCTCTTCGTGTTTCATCCATCTGAAGTTAGGGCTGAGCTCATGGTGAGCTGAAATGAATTTTGGTTCTTTGACTTTAATGTCGGTCTCTTCCGTTGCGATTGCTGTGGCTGCGGTTCCAAGCAAAACTATGTAAATAAGGTTCTTCATGTTTTTCTCCTTTGTGAAGACATTCAAATATTAAACATATCCGTCCTATTTCTGCACATATTAAAATATTTTTTGACACAATTATCCTTCCGTGTTATCAAGTAAATTATTTAGTTGTCTTCGTATGCGTCGTAAACGCGTCAACTCAATTTATAGGCGTAAAAGGGTTCGCCCCCCTAAGGAAAGTATGTCAGAAGAGGAAAACACGAACGTAGAGGCCGAATTGGTCGAGGAAGTCGTTCAGCCAGAAGAATCTACTGATTCGCAAGAGCAAGTGCAGGAAACCCCGGAGCAGCGTAAAGCGCGAAATGACGCTGAATATAACTGGGCAGAGATGCGTAAGCAAATGCGACAAAAGGACTTAGAGATCGCTGAACTTCGAGATCAGTTCTCTAGCATTAATAAGAAGCAACTACCTCCAGAGGAGGATGAGTTCGCAAAACTAGCAGAGGATGACATCCTTACAGTAGCCCAAGCCAAGAAGCTTGCTACAAAATTAGCTAGACAAACTGCCGAAACCGTTCTGAAAGAGCGGGATGCTTCAATGGTTGATGAGAGAATGCTGGCTCGTTTCCCCGATTATAAGTCCACTTTGACAGCGGAAAATATACAAATTTTAAACGAACTAAAGCCCGATGTCGCCGAATCCTTAACTTTGCTAAAAGACGATCCATTTCGTCAAGCTAAGTTGGCCTATGAATATATTAAAGCGTTTGTACCACAAAGAGATGTACCTATGTCCAAAGACAAGAAAAAAGCTGAGGAAAATAGTAAAAAACCTCTGTCCGTTCAGTCGATTGGTAAGCAAAGCGCAATAGGACAGGCCCACCAGTTTGAAAATGGATTAACTCCTGACCTGAAAGCTCAGCTCTGGAAAGAGATGCAACAGATTAAGAAGGGCGCCTGAAGGGCATAACAATAGGAAATTGCTATGTCAATTACAACGACAAGTACGCTTCCGGCTCCAGTTCAGCAGTCTTTCTCATTTAAGCTGCTCTCTGTACCCGTTCCGTACATGATTCACAAGATCCCAGCGGATCTTAAAGCAATGCCAAGAAATGGTGGTACGACTCTTCGTATGAGACGTTACAACCCATTGGCTACTGCTCCAGTTCCCCTTGGGAACAGCGGTGTTACACCACCACCACAAAACCTAACAGCGATCAACATCGACGCTAAGATGGACTTCTATGGAACTTACGTGCTTCTAAACGAGCAAGTAACGCTCCAGAACCAAGATCCTGTTCTTAACGAAGCTGCTCAACGTTTGGGTGTGTCTTTAAGACAAACTGAAGACCAATTGATGAGAGACATGTTAGCCTCTACAGCTAGCTTCATCAACTGCGTCGGCGGAACAAACGGGGATAACCCAACCGAGATTACTCGTTCAGACGTTGATACTGTCGTTAGAACCCTCCGTGGGAATAACGCTTACAGCTTCTTAACTGGTATCGAAGGCGAGAACCGTTTCGGTACAGCTCCTGTACGTGATGCTTATTTCGGCCTTGGTCATACTGACCTTATCGGTCAATTGGACAACGTGGCTGGATTCATCCAAAAGTGGAACTATCCTAACCAACAATCAACACTCGATCCTG
>ERZ1292642.277-Hain-H14-01um-R1-277-length-33813-cov-7_pt1 | contig 33813 bp, 50 predicted proteins | sample MGYA00564403_ERZ1292642 | MGnify/ENA primary metagenome ERZ1292642 (study PRJEB36523, sample SAMEA6512643) | groundwater metagenome | collected 2019-01-09 | study: AquaDiva: Metagenomics assemblies of 32 groundwater samples
CCTGCTGCCGGACCTGCTGCCGGACCTGCTGCTCGACCTGCTGCCCGACCTGCTGCCGGACCTGCTGCTCGACCTGCTTTTTGCCAAAGAACTCGCGCAGCAGCGTCCAGGCGAGCGCGCCGCCGAGAGTTGCGCCCATTGGCGATGACATGTGCAGAATCACCATCGGGCGGCCGAGGTTGCAGAGCTTATACGCTCGTAGCGCGGCGGCCGTGGCTCGGTCAAAATCCGCCGGATCGGTCGATAATCCGATCTGAGTCCATTTTCCGGCCCATTCCGCGAGGCGGGCCTCCTGATGCGGCGCAAGGCGGTCGATTTTCATGGCTAGTCCGTGACGCGCACCAACTCGGCGGGCGTGTATTCAACTTGCTGCGGCAGGTGGTAGATACCCGGCTCGATCACCGCCGGAGAATGCTCCTCGTGGCGAAGCTCGCAGCGTTCCAGGACCTGCAAGAAACGCTCGGCACCGGCATCCCACAAGCGAACCTTTGCGGGTTCGTAGATCGCATGAGCGTGTCCGGTCACTTCGCCGTAAGCCAGGACAACGCGGCCCTTGCTTTCCACGGCCTTCACGCCATCAGGAAGCGAGGCAATAGGAATCAGGCAAACGTCGCCTTGACGGATCACGTTCAGCTTCGATTTCATATGCTTTCCTTTCGTGGTTGAATTGCATGCTTGAGGCGCTTCGGTCGGTTCGATGAACACCACGCCCTCGCGCGGATGCCCGATCTTCGCCTTGTCGCTTACCTTTGCGTCGGCGAGCAGCATCACCGCCCACACTTTGCGGAGCAGGGATTCCATTTGCTCAATGCGCTGAGAGTCGGTCATCGCGCCGCGGCTCTGGCGCTTGCAATGTGCTTCGCGAAGATCGCGGCCCCGCGCTCCATGTCGAGCGTGGAGCCGTTGCCGTATTCGAGGGCGATGCGATCCCACACGCTCTGCAAGTGACGGTCGGCGATCTTCGAAACAGTGAACGCGAAACCGCCTCGCACGAAGTCTAGCGCGATCACCCGATCGTCTCGCTCCACCGCGCGTTGAACGCTTCGGTGAATTTCGCGTACTTCGGATGCCCGCGGTACAGGTCGAGGATGTCGGCTGCGGCCTCGGAATCCTTCGCCTTGTCGATTCCGAGCAGGATCGCGGCTTCGTCGGTGAACGACGCTGGGGCGCCGCTTGCTGCCGACTTCCGCGGTTGGACATCGGCCACAGCCTCGGCATCGACCACCTTCTCCGGATTGGGGGGCTTCGGCGGCTTCGCCGAGCCGACAGGAGTGGCCGCAGCCACCGTCCGCAGGGATTCGGTTGTCGCCTCGAACGTGCCGGTCGGACCCTGTTCGGTGTCGATCACGTCATGCACTTCGTCGGCAGTCGAGAGCCCCATCGTGAGTTCCGGGGCGTTCGTGCGCGCGAAGTAGGTGGCCGCGCGGTAGACCATCATCAATTCGGTCATGCTCGGCCACTTTGAATCCTTCCGGCCGTACCAGCCCTGATCCTTTGCCATGCGAAGGGACACCGCCGGCCCCTGGACGTGGGCGCCAGTGCGCTTGTCGGTCGCGTAGGCCCGGCACGTCCACGAATCCTTGCCTTCCTCGCCAGTCCACTGGTACTGGAGCGACGTGTACCGGCCGCACTGGTTCACGGCCGCGATGAGGAATTGCGACGACCAGGCGGGCTTGCCGTGGACGACGTAGAGGTTCTGCATGACCATCAGAGGGCTTGCACCGATGCGTTGGGCGAGCTCCAAAGCGATGATGCAATTGGGCAGGTTGCCGCGGAACTGTTGCGGGATCAGGTCGGATTGGGCGAGGGCATTGCCCACGCGCTGCAACAGCGCGAAGCTCTGGCTGTCGCCGAAGCCAGCGGTGACGAGGGCACCCCCGGCTTGTGGGCGCAGATCTCCGAGCGTGGTGGTGGCAGGCTTTTCGGGTGCGGGGACTGCGGACATGGCTTACCTCCTGAAACGACAGGTTGAGAAAACGGGGCAATATTTTTCCCCGCACAGATACGAGTTCGGGTTGCCAGGGAACGTCCCGGTGTGGATGAGTCGCGAGGCGTACTCCAGCATCCCCGGTTCCTCCTCGGTGCCGATGAGCAAGGCTCGAGCGCCGTCGATGTAGCCCACGCCGGCGCGTTGGCCGCGCTCGGTCTTCCCGGTCTGTAAGCCGATGATCTGGGCCGATTCGGTGATCTCCAGGCCCGACGCCTTCTCGGCCATCAGTTCGTATACGCCCTGTTGCATCGCGTGGCCGGCAGTCTCCACGCGGCCGTCGGCGCGCACGGCGTTCTTCCCGGTCTTGATGTCGGCGATGCCGTAGCCTTCGCCGCTGCGCCGCACCCTGTCCGTGGTGCCGGTGAGCGAGATCCCGAGGTCGGTGATCTCCAGACTCTCGCACTTAACTTCCACGGCAACGTAGTCCTGGGTGGGCGCAATCTGATTGCAGTAGAGGCGATGCAGGTCGAGGCCAATCTTCTCTGCGGTCTTGGCCGGAAGTTCCTCGTCCCAGATCGTGTCCTCCTTCGGCTTGTTGATCTCGTCCACCAGAGCACCCTCGCAGTCCTCAATGGTGAGTCCTGCGCCGTCAATGGTGGACTGGTCGAACTTGGCCGTACTTGCGTGAACGGCGGTCCCGAGTTGCGCGTTGCCCGACTTCGGCATCTTGCGTCCGAGCAGATGCTTCGCTTCCCACCGTGCGGCACAGTCGAACAGCTCGCCGATGGACGAGGCGCGAATCGCAATGACGCGGTTCATTTCATTCCTTCCAAATGGTTACGCTGTAGCGCGGCGGCGTCTTCCAGGCGTTGCATTTTGTCTCTGATTTCCTTGGGCGTCCTGCCCGAGACTACGAACACAACTTCGGGAAGGTTCCGCGCAAAGTCGGCATTCTCTTTCTCGATCAGGAACGCCGCACGCTCCTGCAAATATTCCTCCTGCTCCCAGCGGCCGGTGATCGCGTAGAGGACGAAGATCAGGATCAGCGCCACGATGGGCCAAGCGCGTTCCCATTGCCGACGCCAGTAAGCGCGACGAGGATGGAGCAAATCGCGAGCGTATGGGCTCATAATTCCTCCTGCATCGTTGCCGAAGATCATTGTCTGGCCTCCTTTGGGATGCGCCGATATGCGGCCTGTAAGTCTTTTTCTGTTTTGCAGGAGAGGCGATTCCGCGCATCTACGATGACGGCGTTTCGTGTTTTCCCATCCATGATGTTGTGTCCGGTTTCCGCATCGCTCACGCACCACTTAGCGAACCTGAGTGGCGGAATGCCTCGATGCAAGACGAACGTTCCCGACAGGTGCGGGGCTACGTTGACGATCTCGGCCTCTGTGACATTCGTAAAGGCTTTCGTAACGCTATCGAACATAGGAAGGAGGATCTTCATGGCAGGATTCCCTCCCTTTTCATCATCTCGACGATCAGCGCCGAGATGCGATAGCGCCGCAGCGTGAGATTGTGCAAGTGCGCTCTCGCCGCCTCGATGGCCTGGTCGTACTCGCGGGCGGCCAAGTAATATTCCGGGCTGCCACGCACGCTCTCCATTCGGTCGAGCTGGCGACGCTTGCGGCCGGCGCGGGAGAGCTGGTCGTACAAAAAATCTTCTTCCCGCTGATTGGCGGTATAAATCACGGCGTTCATGGCAAATGCCTCCACGTCTGCCGCGAGCGAATTAGGCTGATGGTCATCGGAGAAACACTGAACCGCCGCGCAAGAGCTACGCCGCGCTGAGCGGACGCACGTATCGCAAGCACCGCCTCAGAAGTTAATTTCGCGTGGCCAGCGCGCTCTCCCCTACCGCTTCGGCCCTTCAAGACCATGTCGCGCGAGTTATCAGCGCTCGAACCAAGGAATAGGTGTGCGGGATTCACGCAGCTCGGGACGTCGCACCTATGGCAAACAAACATGCCGGGAGGGATGGGGCCAACGTGCAACTCCCAGGACACACGATGCGCACCGATGTGTCCGCGACCAAACTGCCCGTACCCGTTCCATCCGATACTTCCCATCCACAGCCAGCAGCCAGCCTCGGGAATCCGCTCGATGAGGCTCTCGAACCGGGCGGAGCGCAGCACGAGTTTCGCGGGAGATAAGCGCGCGACGTGTCCGTAAATGAATCGCTGCGGCTGCCCCTTCACGTCGCCGCGCCGCCGGTTGTTTCCCTTGGCGAGTTTCGTCGGCTGGCCGCAGCCACAGAAGCAGAGTCCGCGGGCCGCGTTCATCGCCCGGCCCTGTTCTGGTCCGCTGTGCAAGCCGGGCACGTCGAGCGGTAGCCGCGAGCTCCGCACGAGCAGAAGCAATCGTCGGCCACGCGCGCGCCGGCGTTCCAGAGACTCTCGAGCGCTTCCGCTTGGCGGGCGCGAATCTCGGCGAAGACGTCAACTGGCTCGGTCAATTCGAAGATCCGGCGGAAGGCGCCATTCAGTAGGTCGGCGTCGAACTTGGGGTCGTGAGTGCTCATCGGAGCACCACGAGAGCACGGTGATGCCAAGCTCCGGGCTCGGGCATCCCGACACCGCAATGCCGGGTTTCGTGCTCGAAGTGAGTCTCCCCGCCCGGATCGCGTACCCGCTTCGCCTCGGTCTCGGAGTAAATCGAGAACACAACGCATTGACCGTTCTCAGCAACGCGAAGGGCGCAGCCTTGCGAGAACGATGGCGGGTCGAAGCCGCACAGTCTTGCAACCCGGTCCATCCGTTCGTCGTATCCGCCGCCGGTAATGTGATTCCATTCCAGGCGCTGAAACGCGAACGGGAAAGGCTGCTTGTACCAGTGCGAGCCGTTTATCACGGTGTCGGTCGGAAGCTCACCGTTGATGGCGCAGCCGGATAGGAGCAGGGCGAGTAGGGCAGCTCTCATGACAGCACCACCCCTTTGCGCTTCAACCGATCGGCAAGGTGTGCGGCGGTCGCGTAGCCCACCTGGAGGCGCCGCTGGAGGAGGCCGATGGAGATTCGGCCGTCTTCCCTGGATGCCCGGAGTGCCTGGGAGTAGAGCGAATCGGGCGCGCTCTTCGGCGACTGCTTGATGCTGATGGTGTCGTGCATTTCGCTGCTCCCTCGGTTTGGCCGATGGGAAGCAGCGTAAACTACAGTTTACCTTTCTGTCAAATAGATTTTACGGCGAGTGGATTCAGGGCTTGCAGGCGATCAGCATGATCCTCGTCACTACGGACCCGGCCACGAAGCCGGAATTCGACCCGCCGGCGGTCCATCCGGAGTCGCCGGAGCGCTCGAGCGTGTCGTATCCGCTGGCGCCGCACAACTCGCCAGCTTTTTCGAGGCACACCCCCCACGAACGGGCGGTGCCAGAGCAATTGAGCACGTACCCCCTGCGCCCGTCGGCCATGTAGGTCTCGGAGGTGCCGACGCACCCTGGGAGTGCGATGACAAGCAGGGCGGCCGAGATTCTCATTTCGTCTCCTTCTGGCTGGACGTGATGGGTTTGGGTGCGCGGAACGGGGCGGCGGTTGACCTGTTCTGCCCGGCCTGGCTTACCCAGTCAGCGGCGATCGTGAGAAGGCGCTCTTGGTCTGCGGGCGTGAGCACGCGATAGGCGTCGACCAACTGCGCCTCCGGGTATTCGAGCGCGTACTCTGGCCTCGGGTCATCGGTGATCCCGAGCAGGAACTCCGGGCTTGTCCCCAAGGCCGTGGCACAGAGCAGGAGCGGCCTGGCTTCGACGTCCTGGAAGCTCCTTGTAGAGCCAGGCGTGGAAGCGTTGCCGGCTGATGGCGAGCACGCCCTCGGCGAACTGGGATTTGTTCGTAATCCCGTTGGCGAGCATGAAATCGAGGATGCGTCGGCCCATGCCGGTAGGCGTCATACCGGAAAGTCTGACGCCCCGCGGAAAGGGCTGGTAAAAAGCATTTGACAGGCAAGTAAAATGAGGTTTACGATGCTCCCCATGCGGAAATCCGACGCGATCAAGCACTTCGGGGGCGTGAACAAGCTGGCCGAATTGCTCGACCTCACGCGCCAGGCCATTTGGTCTTGGCCCGAGGAGGTTCCTGACCTCTACACCTACAAGCTCCATCACTTGAGCGACGGCACCCTCCCGTTGGATGAGCCGGCCGCTCGAGGGCAGCCATGACCTCCCCACGCTTGGGAATCCGCCGGCGTACTCCCCGGGATCACCGGATCTCGAGCGTTTCGCCCTGCGAGAGCGGGGCTCTTTTTTTTTGTCTCACGCCGGTCGTTGCGCCCTTGTGCGCTTTTCGCGCACCGCTTTTCAACAGGTTTTCCCGGTGAGTCAGTCGGCCCTATTTTCCGAGGACATTCACGACGCGCTGCGTGATGTGGTGCGTGCGCTCGGGGGCGTGAAGGATGCGGGTGCGCGCCTGCGGCCCGAACTTCCTGCTGATGCGGCCGGGCACTGGCTCAAGGACTGCCTGAATCCGGAGCGCCGTCACCGGCTCGACCCGGAGCAGGTGCTGTGGCTGCTGCGCGAGGGCAGTGCGATCGTGAAGCGCCTGGAGCGCCTTTCTACCCTTCGAATGGTGGGGACATAAATCAGCTTTCTATCTTCGATCAGATCCTTGGCATCCCGTCGGCGCGTGCTAGGCGTGCGGATCCAGATACCTCGAAGGCCGCGGGTGGCGCTGTCGGTGGCTTCGCGGATGCTCACTACGGGAAGATCCTTGAGGCGTTGCGCGCCATCCGCATGGGCACTATCTACGAGGTGGGCGAGCACTGTGGGCTTGGCGCCGTCGCGGTTGCGCGGCGCATGGGCGAGCTCGAGGTAATGGGCAAGGTCAGGGTGCATCGACGCCCGGATGGGGAGCGGCGCACGAGGCCCGGCCCCACGGGGCGCGCGTGCAGGGTGTGGGAGCGCGTGTAAATGCGCGGCTACGCGGCGCGGCGCCTAGCTGAGATTGGCCCGCGGGTCCGTGGGGTGCGGCCGCGCTTCGCTCTGGCAGTTTCCGAACACGCCGAGCAGTGCGCATTAATCGAGTGGTGGGCGCTTGAGTGCCGGCGGCATGGGCTCGATGAACGCAACCTGTTTGCGATTCCCAATGCAGGCGCCGGGGGTAGCCGTGGGCAGGGTGGGAAGATGAAGGCGGAAGGGGCGCGCGCCGGGGTTCCGGACTTGTTGCTCGCGGTGGCCCGCGGTCGGGCGCATGGGCTCTTCATCGAGATGAAGGCGCTCAACCAGCGCGCGCGGCCGGACCAGCGCGCATACCACGAGCTTCTCGAGGCGCAGGGCTACCGCGTGCGCGTGTGCCAGGGTGCAAAGCACGCGATGGCCGAGATTACCGCCTATCTCGAGGGTCTCTGACCTTGCGCCGGAATAGCTCCCATAGTGCGGGGTGCATTCGGCGCTCGCCGGACTCCCACTGCTGCCACGATCGCAGGCCGGAAAAGAGCAGGGCGCCGGCCTCGGTTTGCGTGAGTCCGGACGCGCTGCGCGCGGCCAGGATTTCCCCGGGCGTGGGGTTCCCGGCCGGGTTATCCCGAGTTCGGCCGCGGTTCGGGTGGTTTGCCATCGTTGCGTCTCCTTTCGTCGGTGAGTGTGAAAGCGTGGGCGCCGGTCGGCGTGAGTCTGCCGGATGCGCGCGCCTGTTGGACTTGGGCGGCCGTCATGGTGGCGCGGATGCCGGATCTCGGAATGGTGCGCGCAAAGCATTTTCCTCTGCGCGCCCAGCAATCCCAGACCGTCACGGTTTCCGCTCCGACCGCCTGCACGGTCGACCAGGCGCCGGGGGGCGAGCACCATGCCCGGATTGCGCCGCCGGGCTCGAGCTTGGATGGGGTGCGCATGGGCTAGTCCTTGTCGATCACCACGAGGGCGGTATTCACTTGCGTCCCCGTGTTGGCGAACGTGCCGGCCGGCAAGTCTTCCCATCTGGTAGCAATCGGCTGCAGCGCCTCACGTTGTCGCGGGCCATTGGCGCAGATCGCCACGAGGCGCCCGCCTGGCTTGAGCATCCCGAGCGCGTGGAGAATATGCCGAATATCCGCAGCGTTCTCAAAGGGCGGATTCATCACGATTCGATCAAACTCGCCCAAGTCGCCATTACATCGCAGGAAGTCCGCGGCGCGAACGTCAGTGAGCGGAAACTCATGCCGGAGGTGTTCGGCGAGTTTGGTATTAACCTCCACCGCTACCACCGCGCCACGCTCGGGGTTGTGGCCGAACATGCGGCCGCCCATCGCTTCGCCGCGGCGATACGGCCAGAATCCCTCTATGTCTTGGCCGCACTTGGCGCAGCTTGTCTGGTTCACGCTCATTTCTACTCCTTGGCCCCTGTTTACCCGAGGCGCGGCGTGTTCGATGAACACAATCACAAGATGCGCTCAATGCTCGCACCATGGCTCGCACCATGTCAAGCACTATTTTATGGGAGCCTCAAGCCATGCGCTCTAGCCAATTCCTGAGACTGGCCGCCGAGGCGATCGACGGGGGCTATACCGCCGCGGCGATCCCGCAGCCTGTGGGCATGCGTTGGGAGCCGTGGCTTGTGCTCACGCTCCCGGTTTGCGAGTGCTTTGACTACCACGCGGAGGATATCGCCGAGACCAGGGTACTCCGGTTCCTCCTGGCGGCCGAGATAGCCGAATCGGAGGGAGATTGAAGAGGCCCGCCTTCCAGTTTTACTCAGCCGATTGGCTGAGGAATCTCAAGCTCCGGAGGTGCTCAGCGGCAGCTCAGGGAACGTGGATTTCCTTGCTTTGCCACCTCCATGAATCCGAGGAATACGGGGTCTTCCGCTGGCCCCTTTCCGAGGTCGCTTCGACCTGTCATTTGAAGATACATTTGCTTCGCCAGCTTGTCGACCGCGGCGTCCTCAAGGGCTCCGACGGAGCGTTCGCAGGCTTCGTTTACGTTCCATCTCACGCGGGCCGCAAGCTTCCTCCGGTAACCCTCGTGCAGCCATGCGCCGGGCCTGTCTGGTTCTGCTCACGATTCCTTAAAGATGAATGGCTTAGGTCAGTCAGGGGGGCCTCAACTCGCTTCACCATGCCGATAACCATGCCACGGCAGGGTGAACGGCAAGGTGAAACACCCAGCCACGGCACGGGGGTACGGCTGGGTGACGGCGCTTCTTCTGCAGTTGCTTTACCTACTACTAACAACACCTCAAGAGATACGACCGGAGCCCCACCCGACCACCACTTCCAAGGCATCTCAAGAACGTCCACGTCAACACAGCCGCACAGGGAAACAGCCACCGATCGAACCACCCGCATGCTCGAGCAATCCCGCGCAACCTCAGCACTCGCAGCACCACCACCAGGCGGGTCAATCAAAGACTTCCTCAGAGCAGCAACCGCACCGAAACCACAACCCTTCGAAGACCTAGAGGACCCAAGCACCGAGCCCGACACCCATTGACAAACCACCTCAGATCGGTTAGTGAGTGCTCACACGGGAGGGGTCATGGACGGCGGCTCGTCTCAGGCAATTGGCGGGCAGATGGCAGGCATGGGGCCGCGGCTGGCGGCCAGGCGGAAGGGCCTCGAGATGGGGTATTTGCACCATGAATGCAGCGAAAGTAAGCTAACTCATTGATTCTACAAATGAACAGCACTTTACATAATGAACGTTATGCGCGGCACGACCGTGCTATTTCGTTCTTCCGAGCCCAACAGGCCGACCCCCTGGTGGGGGTTGCGTGCTCGGGGGTCCCTCCGAAATACCTGAGAAAACAAAGCGTTGTGACTGGTTTGTGGGGGTCATTGGGATGCCGGTGAGCAAGGAGAAGGCGGCTGCGGTGAAGGAGCAGCGTCGTCGGGTGTACGAGTTGCGTTGTGCGGGGAACGTGTACGCTGACATTGCGCGATCGGAGGGGATTACGGAGGACTTGGCGAGGCAGTGTGTTGTGAGGGCGGTGAAGCGGGACAAGTTGGGGCCGATGCCTGAGGAATTGGTGGGGGAGCGTGGGTTTTTTGCGAAGGCTGATCCGCAGCAGGTTGGGGCAGTGATTGCGCGGGCGGTGGTTGCGAATGCTGGGGCGTCTCCGCGGCAGTCGGATCTGTCGAAGTACGCGGCGTTGAGGGAGTCGTTGAAGGGGGCGGGGATGAAGCCTGCGCTCATCAACGCGATTTTGGCGCGGTTGCGGACGGATTTGGCGCCGGCGATGGAGGCGGGGAAGCGCTTCACGATTGCGGAGATGCTCGAGACGACCGAGCGGAAGTTACCGTTGATTGCGCATTACATCGACGAGTTTTCGGTGAGCCAGGCATCGCTGAAGGATTTGACGATTGCGTGGGGTATTTTGGTGGAGAAGCACCAGTTGCTTTCGAACAAGCCGACGCAGATTGTGGATTTTCGGTCGCGTGCGACGGTTGAGGTGATGGTGCCGGCGCTGTTGGCGGAGGCTAAGCGCCGTGGGATCACGGTGGATTCGACGGCGGCGCGGGTGCCGGAGATGCCGGCCGCGGTGTCCATGGTGGAGTCCGGCATTACCCTCGAATTTACGCAGGGTGCGTCGTCGTGAACCTGGCCGAATTGGATCCCGCGAAGTTGCACGAGCTCTCGGATGATGAGTTCCGGGAGCAGTTTTCGCAGTTGATGGCGATTGCGCAGAAGGACCGGCAGGAGAACGCGATCGTCTACTGGAAGCCGCCCACGGGGAAGGCTGGGCGGGTGTTCGAGTCCGATGCGCGGGTGTTTGCGATCGGTGGGGGCAACGGCAGCTCGAAAACGGAATCCATGCTGGCGCTCATTGTGGCGTGCGCGACGGGGGTCTTTCCGGATTCGATGCGCCACTTCGTGGGCAAGCGCTTCCGCGGGCCGATTCATGTGCGTGTCGTGTGTGAGTCGTTGACGACGGTGCTGTACCCGGTGATGCTCCCGAAATTGCAGTGGTGGAAGTGGACGGGCGTGGATCAGCCCGGCGGCGAGCGCGGGCACTGGGGATGGATTCCGCCCTACTGCCTCAAGGAGCGCACCTGGGAGAAGTCGTGGAGCGAGAAGCTCCGGATGCTCACGGTCTTATGCCGGGACCCGGAGAACCTCGACCGGGTGCTCGGGGAATCCGTGATCCAGTTCACGTCCTTCGACCAGGACCCGACTGACTTCGCCTCCGGGGATTTTCACCTTGTGCTCCATGACGAGCCTCCGCCGATGGCGATCTGGCGCGAAAACGAGGCGCGCACCATGCGCGTTGCCGGCCGGATGCTGCTCTCGATGACCTGGCCCGACGACCCCTCGATCCCCGTGGACTGGATCTTCGACGAGGTGTACGAGCCCGGGACGAGCCCACGGGTCGACGGCCGGGCGCCGGAAATCGAGTGGGTGAACCTCTACACCACCGACAACCCGCACTTGAACCAGGATGCGGTCGCGAAGCAGTCGAAGTCGTGGACCGACGAGATGCGCCGCGTGCGGATCTATGGGCAGCCGATCCGGTTCTCCAACCGCGTCCACCCGCTCTTCACCGACCAGACCCAGCACTGGTGCTTCACCTGCGGGAAGACGACGATCACCGAGGAGAATGCGCGGCCGACGAACGCCTACGACACGCTCCTGTGTACGCAATGCGGCAGCACGAACGTGTGCGCCTTCAACCACGTTCGAGAGTTCGACGTCGCCGACAAATGGCCCGCGCTCTGGGTGCTCGACCCCCACCCCAGAAAACCCCACATGGCGAACTGGGTGATGGTCGATCCATCGGACGACCTGTGGGTGGTCGACGAGATGGGGGTGGACGGCGACTGCGTGGAGGTGAGGCGCGAGGTCGACCGGATCGAGACGCAGCACGGCCTCATGACGCTGGTTCGCTTGATCGACCCGAATATGGGGCGCTCGCCCTCGAGCTCGAAGCGCGGGATCGTGTGGCAGGACGATTTCGATAGCGCGGGGCTGGTGACGGAGCTCGCCGACGATTCCGAGGTGGGCAGGAAGCACTTGAACAATTTCCTCAAGCCCGACGACCGGCGCATGCAACCCAGGATCCACATCCATCCACGCTGCAAACTCACGATTGCGCAGATGAAGCGCTACTCGTGGGACGAATACCGCAGAGCCTCCGAGAAGGAGCAGAAGCAAACACCGAAGCAAAAGCACGACGACCACCCGACGATCCTGAAGTACGTCATGAACTACGCCCCGACCTTCAACGCGCTGCGGCAAATGGGCGTCATCTACCAGCGCCCGGGAACGCGCAGGGGGGCCTATGGCTGAGATCATCACAAGGCAAGTCAAGGCCGCGACCAACGCCGCGATCACAGCCAATACCACCTCGCTCTCGCACGCCGAGTTGGATACGAATTTCGCGGCCATCGCCGACGGGAGCGTCTACGGTGGGACGAAGGACGGCACGAAGTTCCTTCGGGACGACATGACGTGGGCCGCCGCCTCAGGAGGTGGCCCACACACTCATCCAGCGAGCGAAATTAGCGACTCAACTGCAACGGGACGTGCGCTCGTTACTGCCACTGACGCGGCGGCCGGGCGCACAGCCATAGGCGCTGGAACGTCGAGCTTCAGCGGGGCGTATGCCGATTTGAGCGGGAAACCGACTCTTGGGAGTGCGGCCGCGGCAGCGACCACGGACTTTGAAGCTGCAGGTGCAGTAGCAACGCACGCGGCCGCAGCGGACCCGCATACAGCCTACGCGCTCGAATCGGCGCTCGGTAACTCTGCCGCGCTCAACGTCGGGACGACAGCCGGGACGGTGGCGGCTGGCGACCATACGCATCCAGGGGGGAGCGAAGCATTCCCGATTGGGAGCGTGTTCCTCGCGGTGGTATCCACAAGCCCGGCGACGCTCTTGGGGTACGGAACCTGGTCGGCTTTCGGTGCTGGCCGGATGCTTGTCGGTCGGGACGCGGGAGACGTGGACTTCGATACCGCAGAGGAAACCGGTGGCGCGAAGACGCATACGCTTACCTCGGCGGAAACGCCATCGCACACGCACGTTCAAGATGCGCACACGCACACGCAGGACAGCCACAACCATACGCAGGACGCACATACCCATACCCAAAATGCCCATAATCATTCTCAGCGATACCACTCTGCAACAACAGGTCCTCTTTCTGGATTAACTACCGCGCCAGACACTTCCTCAAATACCCCAACAAACTATGGGCTGGTAACTGCTGATGCAACTGCGGTCAACCAAAATGCTACCGCCACCAACCAAGCGGCAACCGCAACCAATCAGAACGCGACCGCGACAAACCAGAACACCGGAGGCGGTGGGGCGCACAACAACATGCCACCGTACATCGTTTGCTACTTCTGGAAACGAACAGCGTAGGAGAAAACGCGATGGGAAAGAGGACCACTTGCGACGGAACCGGCGTCGAAATCCCCGAAGAAACCCCGACCACGGGAATGTTCGGTCATCAATACTCGGATGAGGCACGCCCCATCGCCGAGAAATACCTCGCGGCGGTGAACGACCTCCACACCAAGGCCGCGCAGCAGTTCGATGAACAACTCTCTGGACTGCGCGCCTACTACCGCGAGCAACTCGACGAACTCCCGGATGACGTGTCGTGAAGCCCAAAGCTCCGGGGCTGTGCACGAAATGCGATGCCGAGGTGTTCGAGATCCTGAAGCGCGACCCCGAGACGCGAGTCCCGATATCGGTCGGCGCTGCGCACGATGATGCTGTCCGCGTGTCGGTGCTCCTGAAGACGGGCTCCATCATGGACCTCACGTTCTGCGCAGAGTGCGCGGCCGCGCTCACGCCCGCAGACCTAGCCGAAATTTGGCAGCGCGTAATGATCTCGTGGATCGCGCAGTCGGGCGCCGAGCACCCGTTCGTGAAGACGCAGACCGACAACGCCATCCTCGGCGTCTATCGGAAGCAACTCTGGAAGGACATTTCCCCATGAGCATCATCGAAACGGACGACCTCGGACTCGGATTCTCCGGGCAACGCGCGGAGGAAGCGGCGGACCCGGCCGAAAAGAGACGCCCTCCGAAGCGGGAACGCCTGCGCAAATCCACCTACACGTTCGACAAGAAAAAGATTGCACAGCGCGTCGTCGACTTCTTCAACGACGACACGCGCGATCGAGAGCAGGACATGGCGGCGCGGCTGCAGCGCTACGCGAAATTTCGCATGTGGACCGAGGGCAAGGACTGGCCTTGGGAGGATTCGAGCGACTGCGCGCTGCCCGACATGATGACGCACTCGCTCAAGGTCCAGGACACGCTCCACAACGCCGTCATGTCGACCCGCCCATCGGTGATCGCGAAGGCGCTGAAGAAACCAGACCGCGAGAAGGAAAACGACGTGAACAACCTCCTCGACGTGCAGTTCTTCGTCGAGAACAGGGGCGAGCACCTGGTCGGCGAGATGGCGGATGCCTTCGTGAACGACGGCAATATCGTGGTCTTCACTCCCTGGGTGAACGAAAAGCGCGAGGTCCATGAGATCCACACGCTCCCACCCATCCCGCAGAACACCTGGCCCGAGAATCACTTCGACACGTTCCTGCGCACCACCTACCCGGGCCACATCTTCAAGAAAAAAGACCGAGACGGCTGGTCCTGGGAGGTGATGGACGAGAAGAAAAACTGGTTCGACGTCGACTTCTACACCGTGGGAGACGCGATCGAGATGGATGCGGTGCGTGAAGTGACCGTGTTCGAGGCCCCGCGCCCAATCGTGAAGGACTACGAGGACGTTTTGGCGCCGGTGCGCGCCGCAAACCTGCAGATTCCGTCGCCCTCGAACCCTGGTGGCGCCGCGCATGTGATCCTCATCGACTACCCGACGATCGACGAGCTCGAGCGGCTGCAGAAGTCCAAGTTCTACGACCTGATCGACGCCGAGGACATCGAAAAGTTGAAGAACGTGCGCCGCGATACCGCTGGAGCGGAGCACGAGAAGGTGCAGAAGGACGTTTTCCAGGGCGTCGTCGAGAACGAGGGCACGAACCAAGGTCCGGGCGAGGGAAAAACGCCTGGGCACAAGCAACTCACTAGGCTCATGTGCTTCGACATCTTCGATATCGACGGCGATGGCGTGGCCGAGGACGTGATTTTCTGGGTCATCAAGGAAGAAAAACTCCTTTTGCGGGTGCGCGAACTCACCCAGGTCTTTCCAGCGAACCCGCCGCGCCGGCCGTTCGCCGAAACGTCTTTCCTGCCCGTACGCGGGCGTCGGACGGGGATTTCGCTCCTCGAGATGATGGAAGGGCTGCACGACCTCATCAAGCAATTCGCCGACCAGACGATCGACCGCGGAACCGTGGTGAATGCGCCGTTTTTCTTCTACCGCGCGAGCTCCAACATGCGCCCGGAGGTGATCCGCATGTGGCCCGGCGAGGGCTACCCGCTCTCGGACCCGAAAAACGACGTGCATTTCCCGAGTTTCCCGCAGGACGGATCGGCTTTCGGCTTCAACCTGATGTCGATGTTCGGCCAGATGGAGGAGCGGCTGACGAATATCGGGGATTTGCAGCTTGGGCGGGTGCCGCAGGGCAAATCCTCGGCGCTGCGCACGGTTCGCGGCATGCAAGCCGTGATGGGGCAGGGCGAGGCGCGGCCCGAGCGGATCCTGCGTCGGTTTTTCATGTGTCTTTCCGAGGTGTACGCGCAGATGCACGAGTTGAACCAGACGTTTCTCCCTCGGGAGAAACAAATCCGCATTTCGGGCGTCTCGAAGCCTACCGAGGACCCGTATCGCACGATCAAGGAGCCCCAGGCGATCCGCGGGCGCTTCCTGTTCGATTTCACGGCGAACGCGCTCAACACGAGCAAGGAGGCGATGCAGGAGCAACTCGACGCGATCGGCGCGAAAATCCTGAATCCGCTCATGATCCAGCTTGGGGTCGTTCGGGCCGATGGCGTCTACCAGTGGGCGCGGGATGTCGCAAAGGCCCACGGGCAGGACGGCGACAAGTACCTCACGCCGCCGACGCCGGAATCGAACCTTCCCAAGATGTTCGCCGAGGAGGTGATTTCGTTCATCTTCTCGGGTACGCTTCCCGAAGGACGGCCGGCCGAGGCGACTTCAATGGAGCATATGCAAAAGCTCATGGAGTTCGCAGCCGAGGACGCGTTCGGCTACCTCACGCCTTCGCAGGTGGAATTGTTCAAGGGCTACATCGCGCTCCTGCGACAGCGGATGCAGGCCGAGGCGCAGCAGCAGGCGCAGATGGCCGCAGCGGCGCAGTTCCAGGGCGGAGGCGCCCCGGGCACGCCTGGCCCGCAAGGAATGGCCCCAATCGACACCTCGCAGACCCCGGTGCAGAACAACGAGCTCCTCGATGAGTCGCTGCCCGGCGCCGGCGGCGGCGGCAATCCCGGGCCTGGGATGATGCTGCAGTGAGCAACGTCACGGCACTCCCGGGGTGTTCTGCTCCGACACACGAGCCAGACGATGCGGTTATTGCGTGCCTTCGAGATGCGCTAGGGCGGGCCGAGCGCGGAGAACTTCGCTCATTCATTGCGACGGGCTTCACTGCGGATGGCATGCGTCTTGCCATTTGGGCGGACTTCCATACGAACGTGTACGAGATGCTTGGTGCGCTCGCATGGCTTGAGCACGAATATGTTCATCGTCACGCGGAGGCGAAAGGCTAATGCGCACCCTCGACGAATTTCGCCAACAGGCGCCGGAGCGATCCACCCGGACGTCCCAAATCGCGCACCTTCGGCCGCTCGCCCAAGTGGCGCCGCGGATCGAGGCGCTGACGGGGGACCCGACTTGGGACTACTTCCTCGCCTACCTCGAAGCGGCCGCCACGGCCGCCCGCCGGCACCTAGAATTCGAATTCGTGAAGTTGCGCGACCCGATGATGGTGAACGGCGACGAGATCGCCAAGTGCAAGGCGAAGATCACGGCGATTGAGGCCCGGCTCGAGACTCTTTCCGAGGTGATGGCGCTGCCGAAACTCCTACGGGAGCAAAGCGAGCGCGCGCACGAGCTCATCGCCCAGATGGAGCGCGACGTCGCCCCGATTTCTCGGTAGTGCGTCAGTTTGATTTGTAACGGCGGCTCAGGACTACAGCAGGTCAATCTGCTCTGAATCCGTCGCCTTCTGCGCGGCCTTGAGAACTTCAAGGCTCATGGGGATTTCAAGACGCCTGTCGGCTTCCACGATCTCCCGAACCGTGACAATGCTGATTCGGTCGTAACTATGCCCCATGTCCTCGTATCGGTACTGACCCGCCGCCTTGGCCTCACTATTCATTGGCTTGGTGGGCTCTTCGAGCGTTATTAGAACCGCCAAGGCGGCCTCTTCCCGCTCCATATCGCCGCGAAGCGTGGCAATGTCCCCTCGTTTCACGCCGCCAGATTTGACCTGGAAGATGATGCTGGCATTGTCGTGCTTCCCAACCTTGAAATAGGCTCGTGCATCTATCCCGGCATCCGCGCCCTTCTTCTCGTTTATGACGGCGCGATTGTTCGTATAGGTCAGCACGGCCCATTTCTCAAATTCTTTTCTCAGGCGGTCATCCTGTTTATGGGCAAGCGCCTCCGCCGATTCCATGTCGCGCGGTATTCCGTCCGTCTTAATGTCCAGCAGCACATCTTTTCCGTAGCTATGCTCCAAACGCCGAAGAATGAGCGAAATGGATTGATAGGTGATGTCCATTCCAATCCATCTTCGCCCGAGTTGTTCGGCAACCGCTACCGTGGTTCCGCACCCGCAATAAGCGTCCAGAACTACGTCGTTTTTGTTGCTGGACGCCCTAATGATCCGATCAAGAAGCGCCTCGGGTTTTTGGGTCGGATACCCTAGCCGCTCCTTCGCAGATGGCGCAACAAACGGAATTTGCCAAACGTCATTCTCTCTCACGCCCTTGGGGTCAATGCTGCGCTCGCTGACAAGATGGGGCGCTTCTCCCTCTTTGAATCGGTGCAGTACGCCCTGCTCTTTGCGCGCTTTTGAGCCTTCCGTGTACGGCGTATAGAGCGGGTTGAAGGTGTAGTCCGCGCTCTTCGTGTAGAAGAAAATTGTGTCGTGAAGCTCTTGAAACTTTTTCGCTAGTCCGGTCCAGCGGCGGTAGTGCCATACGATTTCATTCTTGAAATCGCCACCCTGAGAACAAAAAATGCTATCGAGAACTAGCTTCAAGTAGTGGCTGGCGGTTGGGTCGCAATGCAGGTAGAAACTCCCCGTTGGCGTGAGAGTGCGATGAATCTCCGTCAAGCGAAGGGACATGCTGACGATATACGCGAGCAAGCTACCCTCGCGCAGCACTGACCGCAGGCCCTTGACGAGTTGCACTAGCTGAGGCTGAAAGCGCCCCGCTGCATTTGAGATTATTTCGTCATAGCCGCTCGCGGCGAGGTCGTCCCATATCCAAGTATCTATAAATGCCTGCGCCTGGGCGCGATCTTCGCCGCCCACGTTGTTATAGATTTGGTTGTAATTGCGCTTTGAGTTGAACGGCGGATCGATGTAGCAGAGATCAACCGTGCCGTCCTTAATTTTGCGCCGCAGAATGTCGAGATTATCTCCATAGAAAAGTTTGTTTTTTGGCATTGTCATTCCGCGAGCTTCGCGATTTCCTCAAGCGTCCAAACGTGGTCAGAAATTCCAGCCTCCATTGCGGGAGTCACTCTCAGCGACTTATGGATACGCCCGAAATTGTAGTGCATGTAGTGGATCGCAATCGCATATTCGTGGTTCTCGATCTTCTTCGAGAATCCATTTGTTAGGCGCGTGAATCTCCGCATTCCCATCCGCATCGTAAGGTTCTGGCGCTCCACAAAGCTGGTCGAAATGTGTTTGTCCTCGGGTTCGCCGCTTACAGTCCCTTTGATGATGCCGGTGCATTCGCCGGGGCTGTATTTGCGATCCGCCTGCGATCCAATATCGTCCCCATACAATTTTACAAGCATCGCGTAGTCGATTGCGCCAGCGAAGGCGCGATCAACGGCGGTGAGGCCAGACAAGGCAAGAAATTGCTAGGAGAGCGGTCGCAGATTGCGATAGGATTGGCATCCTCAGCGGGCGAGCAACGCCCGCCGAGGATGGTTAACCGGCTATATCAAGAGGAGCCGCACGAAACTCACCCTGCCAAGGGTGATTGCCAGGCGGCTCAGTTCTGGCACAGCCATGTTGACCTCCTTTCTGCCGATCAGTCCCTTCGGCGTGGGTGTCCCGCACGGACAGTTGCAAAAGAAGGGCCCTGCCAGGGGCCCTTCGCCTTTATTGCCTTGGCATCGCCCAATTCTTGGTCTTGGGATCGCGCTTTACATACCCATGCTGCTGTAGACCCACAAGGGCAAAGTGAACGTTGCGCCCAGGGGATCCCGCGGGGAGACTCCTCGGCAAGCCACTCTTCGAGGGTGTTGGCGAAATGTGATGCACTACCGATTTCTCGGGGGGCTTGACAAGGGCTTTTTTACCGCGTAAAAGCCTCATATGTCAGTGTGTACTCACTCCGGTGAGTCCGCCGACCATCGGGCGAAACCCAGTCTGGTCGCCGCAGACAGGCAACGCGGACCTCAAGGCGCGGCATGGCAGATTCCGACGACGCAGGAGAGCAGGGTAAATCCGACTCTCCGAAGCCGGGTGTAGCGTCCCCGGCGGAGTCGCAAGGAGAGGGCAACCCTCCTGGCGATTGGATGAAGAAGTCTCAGTTCGTGGCGGCGCTCAACGATGTGACTCGGAAGAACGATCTCCTCCAGGCGCAGATTAACGAACTGAAGACGGCGCAACAGCAGCCAGCACAGAAGCCCGCGACGCGGGCGGAGTTGAACGCGCTGGTGGCTCATGGCGACCTCACGCAAGTCCAATCGGACACGATCTGGGAAAACCAGATCACCGATCGGGTGAGAGGGGAAGCTACCGCTGCGGCGACGCACGTCGTGGGTGCTGCCGAGCACCAGCGCAAGGTCGATTCGGAATTGGCTTCGTACCGGGAGCTCGTCCCACAGGCATGGGAAGACGGGAGTTCGGAGCGGGAGAAGGCTTCGAGGGAGTATTCGTTCCTCGTTGGCCTGAGCCTTCCGCAGACGAAGGAAACCGAGCTCGCTGCCCTACGCGCTGCATTCGGCGACATCTCGACGCTTCGAGCATCCAAGTCGGCCAGGCCGGGCTCTTCCGAGACGCATGTCGAATCTGGAGGCGGGCGACCGCCTGCCGGTGAAGGCGGCGGTAGCGACGGACCCCCGAAGGGCCTGACGCCCCGCGAAAAAGATCACTACGAGAAGGCCATCTCTCGCGGGATCTACGCCAACTGGGCTGCGGTCAAGGATGAGCGCAAGGGGTACGCCAAGAGCAAGGCCCGCTGATGGGCGAAATAATCGTCGGCCGCAAGCATTCGGCCGCCGAGGTGGAAGCGGCAAATCTGAAGGCCGCGGAGTTCCGCCGAAACCGCTACACCTCGGGCAGTGCGCACCTGGACGACATGATCGCGCTTGGAAAAGCAGTGATCCTGTGTTCGGTCCACACCAGGAAGTTCTCTCCCAAAAAGGCCAAGTACCGGGCGCACCCCGATAAGCGGATGCGCCGCGTGAACGGTCAATGCGACGTGTGCAAATCAGTCGAGCTTTGCTTCATGTTCCTCAACGAGAAATCGGCGCACGAGGAAGAAGTGAAGGTCGAGAAGTTCAAACGCGCAGTCGAGTACAGCCACATCGTGAATTCGTGAAGGAGAGAACGAGATGGATTTCGCCTACGATCTGTCAGGCACCACAAACGCGACGATTCGGAGATACCAGGTCGCCGCCACCGCCGCAAACGCCGGCACGCCATTCCTCGTGCCCGCGGGCAGCGGCTCGGGTATCGTCGCCGCGACCACGACGGGCGCCGCGAAAGCGGTCGGCGTCAGCGTCGATACGTCCGGAACCTACGTGACGGCGCAACAGACTGGCAGCGCGGATACCGAGCGCAGCGTCGGCATCATCATCAACCCGTTCGCGGTCTACAAGATGCTCATGTCTGGTGGAGCGACAGAAGGCACCGCGATGGTGCTCCACACCGCGGCCTCCGGCGGCTCCGATGGCCTCACGATCGTGTCCGACGTAAACACCGACTCCCCGGAACTCGACGAGGGCACCTGCTACTGCATCTCGGGTGCGAACGTCGGGATCTTCCGGAAGATCACCTCGAACTCGACCACCACAATGACCTTCACGGTCGCCTGGCCCCGGGACGTGAACGCCGGCGATCTCTTCATCGTCGCCCCGTACAACCCCCTGCAGGGACTCACTGTGCAACTCACCACGAACCTGTACCAAGCGGACGCCTCGATCGCGGTCGCCACGGGCGCGGCCTTCAAGACGATCGAATTGACCTGGGGCGGGCACGAGGCACGAACCAACAGCTACGTCCACGCGATGCTCGCCAATCACGTCATGACCGCCGTGATGGCCGACAGTTAAGGAGACGACCATGAGACTGCAAACCATCATCGGCCGCTTCTTCAAAGCTGCCCTCGCGTTCCTCCTCGCCCCGCTCAATGCGTACTGCGAGCGGAACTTCTGCCTCGGCGTCACGCCAATGGACAGTGGTTCATTCGGGGACCTTTTGGACCCAAGATTCCAGAAGATCTTCAGGGACACCCTCAAGCCCCTTCCCGACATGCTCGGGGACATCTTCACGATGGTCCCGTCGAACGGCCGCAACAACATGACCTGGAGCGAAGTCGGAACGCTCACGGACTGGGACGAGTTCACTGGCACCGTCGCCTACTCGGCGCTGAACCAGGGCTACGACGTGACGATGACGCCAGTCGAATTCACCAAGGGCGTGCAGGTCAATCGCAAGCTCTACGACGACGACCAGTATCACATCATGGACCAGAAGCCCCGCGGCATGGCGGAGTCGCTGCATCGCACTCGCCAGAAGCATGGGCACCGGATCTTCAACAACGCTCACAGCGTGGACACGATGTTCTACAGCCACTCGGAAGGCGTGCCCCTGTGCTCGAACTCGCACACGACCACCTCGGGCGCCTCGACCTCGAGCGGCTTCGACAACTTGACCACGGCATCCCTCACGGCGACCGCCGTCTTTGCCGCGCGCCTGCAGATGATCGGCTTCCGCGGCGACCAGGCCGAGCAGATCGATGTCATGCCCGACGAGCTCTGGTATCCCCCGGACCTTTCCGAGCAGGCGTTCGAGATCCATAAGTCGAGCGGCAAGGTCGACTCGGCGAACAACAACGCGAACTTCCACGAGGGCCGCTACAAGGGCTACGAGTGCCGCTACCTCTCCGACACGAACAACTGGTTCATGTGCGATTCAGCACTCCGGAAGCAGTTCCTCTTCTGGTGCGACCGCATTCCGGCGGAATTCGCCTTCATCGAGGACTTCGACACGTTGGTCGCGAAGTGGCGCGGATACGTGCGCCACGGCATGACCTACGTGAACTGGCGCTGGATCAACGGCGCCCAGGTGACCTGATGGCGGCGATGCGCGACCCGGTGCGGGTCGTCGTCGCCTACGAGATCGCGGCGAAGACCTCGCACCACCTGGAGAAACTGCTGCGGGACGAGGTTCCGAAGCACATCTCCTGCAAATTCCTGGAGGCGACGACCCATGCCGAACAAGTACCACTCGAAGCTGAAGTCGATCGGGGGCGGGACGAACAAAGCGGCGGGCTCGCCGCCGAAGACCGCGATGCCGGTGAAGACGGCGAACTGGCCGGGGCTTCCGGGGAAGTCGAGCTCGAGCAGGGCGGACGGCTCGAAGACGACGGGGGCGCAGGGCCAGCCGTTCTACGTGAAGCGCACAGGGCTGTAGAGGGTGAGCCCGAATCAGCGGGCGAGATCGCCGACTCGGGGGCGCGCGAGGGGACTGGCGAAGACATTGCAATCGTGCCGGAGGAGTAAAGCATGGGCTTTCTGACGAAATACGGTTCGGCCTGGGGCGCGATCCCCATGACCGGGGGTTCGGTTTTCTGGGTGGCGCCCTCGGCCAGTTACACGGTCGACGGCAAGGCCTACTCCGCTTCCGATGACCACGACGGGCTTTCCCCGGAGCGGGCGAAGCTCACCATCGGCAGCGCCGTCACGGCCGCCACCGCCAACGTGGGCGATGTGATCGCGCTTCTTCCCGGCGCGCACACGACTGCGGCGGCGCTTGCCGTGAGCAAGGCGGGCCTGACCTTCGTCGGCCTTCCCTACATGCCCGAGGGTGATGGCGTGCAGGCCACCCCGCAAGTATCGATCACCGGCACGGCTGCGATTGGCGTTGCCGTGACCGCCGCCGACGTGAGCTTCTACAACATCACGTTCGTGCCGATCACGCAATTCCAGGCTGTCACCTTCACCACCGCGGCCAACCGCCTGCGCTTCAAGCATTGCATGGTCGATCTGACCGGCGTGACGGGCCACGCGAATACGAAGGGCATCACCGGCACCGGCGCCACCCAGGCTCCCCGCCGCCTTCGCTTGCAGGGCTGCTGGCTGAAAGCGGGGGTTGCGACCACCAGTTCGGGCTACGCGCTGGATGTGAGCGCGGCGGTCGAGTTCATGGTCGAGAAGTGCGTCGTGTGGCATGACGGCTTCGTTGCTTCCGCAGTTGCGTGGACCGCGGCGATCAAGGTGAACGATAACGCGACCGGGATGTTCCGGGATAACGAGTTGATCGCCTCCAACGTCGCCGTTGCGGTGACCGGCTTCATTGTCGGCGTGACGCACACCGGGGCCGGCGCGATCCAGTTCGTTCGCAACACGACCACGGTCAACACGTCGGGGGCCCCATTCACCGGCTGGGCGGCGGCCGACTGCGACCTCTGCCTCAACTACGTTGCGACGGTCGCGGGCGGAACCGGCGGAACGCTCGTTACTTCTACCACCTGATTCGGAGGTTCCACGTGGAACAACAGGCCGTTTTCGATACCAAGCCGTTGCTCCGGCCCCGTCAGTTGACGGAGGCGCGAAACGAACTCAAGGCGCTCGAGGCGAAGCTCACCGAGAAGGGCATCGAGGACAAGGCGGAAGCGCTTCGGCAATTCCGGCGCGTGTCCAAGACTGTCAACGAGCAGACGCCGCAGCCGCCTCGCGATGGCGAGGAGGAGGGCCGGATGGTCGCCAGGAGCGAGCAGTTGCTATCCGAGATCATCCAAGGCATGCCCTCGCAGGAGGAAATGCGCAAGTCCCCGCCCGGCGCGGTGGACAAGCACATGGGCTGGGAGAAGCGCAACAAGGCGAAGATCCAGGAGTGGAAGAACATCCGCCTGCGCCTCACGCACGGGCAGGAAACCGAGGCCGCGAACCTGGAGCGCCACCGACCGACGCAATCGACACTCGGCATGGACAACGCCGTGATTCCTGGCAGGCAGTATTTCATGCCGGACCTCAATGGCCCGGTGGTCACGTTCAACGACGCGGAGATCGACATCATCCGCAAGAACGCTCCGGATGTCGCGCTGCGGCTGCCGACGCTCTCGAACGAGCAGCGGGCCGAGGTGAAAGCGGTCATCCGGAACTTCCAGACGAACGTGCAGGAAAGCGACAAGGCGGCCTGAAGCCATGAGCGACGACGAAATCTACCGGCGAATCGGCAACAAGATTTCCGACCAGGCAGAGCCGACGAGCGAGAATCGCGGCGCCGGGCGGGTGGATATGCGCGTCCTGATCGAGTTGCAAGTCATTTCCATGCTGTTGCACGAGGGATTCGGCGTCACGGACGACCTCGCGAAGCTGCGTCAAAGCGTGGCTGATTCAATCACGTAGACGGAGAACGATCATGCAAAACGATGTCCTCACTGGGTCTGCAAACGTCGGCGACGGTGTTCTGCAAACCGCCAGGGGTGGCCGTACCGGCGAGCAGATGGTGTCCCAATTGCAGGGGCGGTATTACGAGCTCGCCTACCGCGGCAACCTGTTCATGGCGCACGCCATCGTGACCGCGCCGGTCATCTACACGACCGCAGCCGGTACTGGCGGGCCGCTCATCTGGAACAACAGCACGGACACGAACGTAGTCCTGCTCGCGGTCGGTTTCGGCACGAGCGTTGTGACGACCGTGGCTGCGTCCATCGGGATCACCGGAAACACCGGGCAGTCGGCGGCACCGACCTCGACCACGGCGATCGACTCGAACCGAAATCTCAAGATCGGCGGCGCGTTGCCCAAATCGACCGCCTATCGCATTGGCACGACCTCGAGCGCCGGGAACTTCTTCCTGCCGTTCGCGCAGGTTCACACCGGAGCGCTGACGGCCGACACGACCGGAGTGCAGTGGATCGACTTGGGCGGCTGTGTGGTGGTTCCGCCTAACGCATGGGCGTCCGTCGCGGCATCTGCGACGGCCACCACACTCGTCGCGCAGATCGGTTTCGTTTATACCGAAGTGCCAGTCTGATAATCGACTTTGTGGAGTAGTGGAAGAAGATGTCAGTCGCCATCGAACCAGGCAAGCAACCTGTCTATGTCGGGAAGACACTCACGACATCGACGGTCTACATTCGCCCGGCCGACTCGACGCAATATACTGCTGGCGATGTCGTTGCCGACTCGACGAGCGATCCGCACGCGCTTGAATTCATTGGTGCGGTGCGTGTGCCCGGCGGCGGTGGGATCATCCAGAGCGCGATCCTGATTGACAGCACCGCCGAGGCCACGAAGCCGGATCTTGAGTTGTATCTGTTCAATCATCGGCCAGCGATGCAAGCTGACAATGCCGCATGGGCACCGACGGATCGCGAGATGGAAGATTGCCTGGGCGTAATTTCCTTCCCATTGTCGTACTTCAAAACCGCTGGCGCGAACGGGATCATCCAACCGACTAATCCGAGCCTCGGATTCGCCTGCGACGCGAACGCAACGTCACTCTATGGCGTGCTTGTCGCCCGCAATGCCTATACGCCAGTTTCCGGAGAAAAGTTCGTAATCCGGCTCTTCGTTCTGCAGGACTAGCTCCATGACGACGCTAGTAGGCGTCCGTCGCGCAGTGACCTCGCCGGCAATCAATCCGTCGCTGTTCTTCGATTTCCGTCGCGGCTCACTCGCTGCGTTGACCGGCGCTGGTCTAATCACATTCACTCGCGCCACAACGGCTACGTACTTTAATTCGTCTGGGCTTCTCGCAACAGCGGCATCCGGTGAGGCACGCTTTGAATATGACCCAGTAACGCTTCTGTCGCGCGGTCTCTGGCCTCTAGAGCCAGCCGCCACTCAGTTAGTCACCCCGACGGCCTCGATCCGGGACATGACGGACGCCTCATGGATCAAGATCACGACAACGGCGGCTCTTACGGCCACTGGAATTGATGGAGTCGTCAACTCTGCTTCTACGTTGACCGCAACAGGCGTCAATTCGACGATTCTGCAAACGCTGGTAGCGGCAGCCTCCAGCCGTACCTATTCGGCTTGGGTAAGACGCAAGACCGGATCCGGAACAATTCTGCTCAAACAGGGCACGGCAACAGAAGACATTACCTCACAGATTAACTCGACGACTTACACGTTGGTTGATCTGAACGACAACGAATTGAACGTTGCCTATGGTTTTCAGATCAATACGAGCGGCGATGAGATCGAAGTCGATTGCAACCAGTTCGAAGCCGGGGCCGTGGCTACCTCGCGCATTCTCACGGCGGCGGGGACGAGGAATGCTGATGTGGCAGCGATTACGCCGCTGGGGTCTTGGTTCAACGCTGTAGAGGGGACGATTGTTCTAGATCATATTGTGAGTACCGGAGAAGATTTGGCCTCCTCAATGGTCTTTAGCTTCAGCGACGGCACTGCTAATGAATTGATCGAACTATTCACCACGCCGTCGGCGTTTCAGTTTTCCGTTATTGATGGTGGTATAAGCCAACTCACAATAAACACCGGGGTCACGACAGTAGGGCAAGCAACAAAAATAGCGTCTACTTACAAAGTAAACGACTTTGCAATTTCGGTGAATGGTGCGGCGGTTGGAACAGACGTTGCCGGGACGCTTCCTACCGTGGATAGGCTGTATGTGGGTTGCAGAAATGGCGCGTCGTTCTTTCTCTACGGCGGCCTCAGGACATTCGCATACTACCCGAGGCGTCTCTCGAATGCTGAATTGCAGAGGTTGAGCGCATGAGCACCACGACGCAGTACACCACGTTCACGGACCTTTACACGGGCCTCCAGAACGCTGTTCGTGTTCAAACCGGCGTGACTGCTACGGAGAATCAAGCGAAACGCGCGATCAACGTGGCCCTCCATGACATGCACCTCGGGTTCGACTACCGGGTGCCGTGGGCTGAGCGGCGCGCGACCGTTCGCACGCAGGACGACTACTCCACCGGGACGCTCACCGCGACGCGCGGCTCGACGACCATCACGGGTTCCTCGACCACGTGGAACACGAACAACGATTTCTCCGTGAAGAACATGCGGGCAAACGGCAAGATCGTGATCGCGGGTTCGCGCACGGTCTACACGATCTCGTCTGTCAGCGCCGACACGACGGCCGTGCTCACGACAGCCTTCACGGAGGCGACCGTCACCGACGGAACCTACGTCTACTTCGAGGACGAGTACGACCTCACGAGCGACTTCCTGCGCCCGGTAGACATCCAGCAGTTCTCGGAACAGTTGAGCATCGACCTGATTTCGCGCACCGAGTTTCGGCGGCGCTACACGAGTAACGATCACCCCGGGGTGCCGAAGGTCGCGACCCTCCTCGACTTCGCGCCGAGTGGAAGCACGGCGGCCATCCGGCGCGTGCGCTTCGCACCCCCGCCGAACGCCTACATGCTGATTCCCTACAGCTACATCACCGGGAATCTCGCGGTGAGCTCTACCGGAACGGCCGCGGCCAACTTGTCCGCGGACGCCGACGAGCCGATCGTTCCGCTTCGCTACCGCCACCTGATCCTCTTTCATGCGTTGACCCATTGGTATCGCGACAAAAAAGACGACTCGCGCAGCCAGGAGGCGAAGGCAGAATACACCGACGGAATGACGCGCCTGTTGCTCGACCAGGAGATCGGTGCGCCGCGCCCGCAGTTGCGCCCGCGCATCGGGCCGTACTGGCGCGCCGCGAAGTCGCCGTACTCCGGCGCGAACGCAAAATTTGATGTGAACGGCAAGTTCGATCGCATGGGCTAGCAAATGGACTTCCACGAGGCTCTCCGTGTCGCCAGGAAGGCAATCATCGAGGCGTTCAGCCTCTCGAACGACGACGTGGCGATGATCTTCCAAGCGCAGACGTACACCGTCTTGACATTGCCGAGCGCGGCCTCGTATCCGCGCGGAATAATCTACGTCAGCGATCAATCGACCGGCGCGGAATTAGCGTTCTCCGATGGCACAAATTGGCGAATCTGTAGCACTAGAGCCGTGGTGAGCTAATGGCATCGAAGCGACAACACTATCGTCATCTGTTTCAGGGCGGATATGCGAGCGACTTCGGCCCATCGGCTGATGTCGGGCCGAACCAGGCCGGTGACGTGATCTTCCCGTTCTTCATCGAGGCCGAAAATGTGTTCTTCGAGTTGGACGGAGGGCCGCATAAAATCGGCGGCACGTCGAAGCTCAACTCGTCCGTGATCGAGTCTGGGGATCAAATTCGTGGGCTGTACGACTTCTGGCGGCAAGGCACTACCGGATCACCAGTGCAGAGGCGCGTCGTGTATTCATCGACAAAGATCCTCGCGGACGCTGCAGACGGTACGTTCTCCTCTATCAAGACCGGACTGGAAGATGACAAGGTTCCGTGCTTCACCGCTTTCGACGACAACCTCATCATGTCGTCGGATTCCACGGTGGACGTGCCGATGACGTGGGACGGGACGACGTTTGCGAACCTCGGCGGCACGCCGCCCGCGTTCTCGTTTTCGTGCGTCCACAAGAACCACGTATTCGCCGCCGGAGTGGCCTCAGTACCGTCGCGGCTCTACTACTCGCGCACCCTGGACGCCGGCGACTGGACGCACGCGACCTCGGGCTCTATCGACATCGACCCTGATGATGGCGACCACATCACGGGGATTGTCAGCCACAAGAATGAGCTTTGGGTGTTCAAGGGTCCGTACAAGGGATCTATTCATCGAATCTCCGGATCGGCAAATACCGGCTCCGACAGTTGGGCGCGCACGACCTTCATCAACGGCATTGGTGGCGTGTCGCACAATACGTTGTTCAAGTTCCGCGACGACCTCGGATTCATGTGGGCCGACGGCACAATTCACTCGCTCGCAGCGACGGCGGCTTACGGGGACTTCAACGAGGCGGCGCTTTCGCGTCCGATCCATCGCTACATCAAGGATCACGTCAACGTCACGCGGCTTGACCGTGCCTGGGCGGCGACGCATGTCGGGCGGAGTCTCGTGCTTTTTTGCATTCCTATCGACTCCGGCAGCTACCCGAATCAACTGCTTGTGATGGACTACAGCAGGCAGGCGGTATGGTGGACGAAATGGCCAGCGTACAACGCTTGTTGCGCCTCGAGCGTAGTGGACAGCACTAACTCGAATACCAGGATCATCATGATCGGTGGGCGCGATGGCTACGTGCGCCGCACTGACATTGCGAATCGCGCCATCGACACATCTACGGCGATCTCGGCTAAAGCATCTACGCCGTATACAAACTACGGCAGCGGTATTACGATGAAGACGCTGGCGAGCGCGAGCATCGGCATCGCGCCAAAGGGCGAGTTCGACATTCAGCTTGGTTGGACGCGCGACAACAACTCACAGCAGACGAATACTGTTACCCAAGGTGGCGGCGATGTGCTTGGCACGGCTGATGCAAATCAATTCACTCTCGATACGTCACGTCTTGGTGGCGCACTTTATGTCGATCGCTTCATGGAACTAGAGACTGGCGGGGAGTTCCGGTCGATCTCTTATGAGGTACTTAACGCTGGGCTAGACGAAGACATGGAAGTGCATTCGATTTCGGCATCCATCGAAATCGGTGCTCAATCAACGGAAAACTGACAATGGCAGTTTCTAGAGTCAAAACATGGTCCGCTGGCGAGATTCTTACCGCTTCGGACCTCAATGCCGAATTCAACAATCTCATCAACAATGGGACGAGCATGGCGTTCCCGTTGACGGCGAACGCATCCGCTGGCAGTTTCAAGATCACAACACTCGCTGCGGCGACCGCCGATGGCGATGCCGTGCGATTCCAGCAGTTGCCGTTCTCAGTATGCGACTTCCGATTGACGCTCACGACAGCAACGCCAGTCACGACTGCCGACGTAACAGCAGCGGAAACGCTTTACATGTCGCCATATACAGGCAATGCGATTGGTCTGTACGACGGCACGAATTGGCATGTGCGCACGACAGCTGAAATCTCGATTGATGTTCCGGACGCGACCGGAGTATATGACGTGTTTTGCTACGACAACGCCGGAACTCCAACGCTTGAAGTTGGTGCGTGGACGAACGACACAACGCGGACGAACGCGATATCGCAGTTTAACGGGGTGCTTGTGAGAGGTAGTGGCACGAACACGCGCCGCTACCTCGGGTCGTTCTACTGCACGACCGCAGGAAATGGACAGATCGAGGATTCCGTAGCGAATCGCTACCTCTGGAACTACTACAATCGCGTTCCTCGGCCGATGCGCGTACTTGAAGCTACTGCCACTTGGGACTACACCACCGCGACGATTCGTCAAGCAAGAGCTACGGCGACCAATCAAATTGCTTTCGTGATCGGCGTCAGCGAAGACATGGTAAGCGCCGAGATTCTTGCCCAGGCGACCAATACAACAAACGTCGGCGTCTCTTTCGTCGTCGGCGTAGGGCTCGATTCGACCTCGACATTCGCCAGTGAGGGGCTATTCCTACTTGGGTCGAATTACGCAACGGCTGAAATCTGCATTGCAAACGCGCGTTGGAATGGATATCCGGGAGTTGGAAAACATTTTCTCTCGTGGAATGAGTATTCAGAGGCCACCGGAACGACCAGATGGCAGGGAGTATCTGCATCACCGCCATTGCAATCCGGTATTTATGGAGTGATCCTAGGATGACCGAGCGCGATCAAATCCGCCTCGACCGTGCCATGCGCGAGATTCATGTTCGCTTCGCCCGCGACGGCGAGGGCATGATGATCGCCCAGATGGTGCATTCCAGCCATGAGGCCGTGCCGAACGTCTTGTGGGCGAAGGTCTACCCCTACTGGATGGTCGCGGAGCACGACGGCGAGGTGATCGGCTGCGTGCAACTGTGCTATTCGATGCCAGTCGGTCGCATGGAATTCCTTTCGTTTCTTCCAAATCTGCCGTACCGCACGCGGGCGCTCGGCGTCCGGGCGCTCCTCGAGCTCGGCATCCTGACGCTCCGCAAGTCCGGAGCGCAGGCGATCGCCGGGACGGTTGGCTTCGAGCAGGCATCCTTCAAGAACATCCTGAAGGCGCAGGGCTGCACGGTCCTCGCCTCTGGGAACGTCATCGCAAAGAGGGTCGCATGAGAGCGAACGTGAGGATCGCGGCGGCGAACCCGACGAGCGTAGTGCAAGCCGATTGGCTCGCGTTGCGAGACGAGAAAATGCTCGCGTGGATGCTCGGCAACGCGGACGCCGTGGCCGCCGTACATACGATCACGGAGATTTGCGACGTGTGGGACGACTTGATCGACAAGGACGTTCCGGTGACGAACGCGCAGGTGAACGAGGCGTTCACGAAGGCGCTCATCGGGTTGCAACTCAACAGGTTCTACAAGGCCAATGAAGCCTATTTCTTCCCGCTCATCGTGACCGGGATCAATGCGTGGCTCGATGCGAACACGCTGCAAAAGGACACGTCCGAGAAGTGGCGGATGCTCGCGTTCTACATCCGCACGTTCGGCTTCGAAATCTGCCATCTGGCCGTGTTCCTTGTCGGCGGCTGGGAGCATCTGCGCCGCGTGAGTCTCGACATGCGCCAGTTCTTCGAGCGCGAGTCCTATCCGGAATGGGAGCACCGTCATGGGCTGGACGAATCCTGAGGAGCGATAAATGGGATGGAATTCATCTACGACTACCGTCGTCACCACCCCGCCGACGCCGACTGCGAATCAGTTGGAGGCCGAGCGCCTGCGTCTGGAGGAGCTTCGGCGGCAGAACCAGATCGCGGCGCAGTTGCTCCCTGGGCAACTCGACCTCATCGAGCTTCAGCGCCAGCAACTCCAGTACCAGATCGACCACCAGGGCGACCTCTCGGCTCTCCAGAATCAGGAGTTGGAGCTTCGCCGCCTGCAGATCGAGCAGCAGATTCGGGATGCCGCGCTGCAGGAGCAACTTCGTCCGGGCCAAATCGCGTACTTGAACAACCAGAACGCGCTCGCCATCGAGCAAATCGCGGCGATGCGGGAAACGACCGGCTTCCAGCGCGAGCAGAACGTCTACATCCTGGAGCAGTTGCGGGACCAACAGGCGCGGATCGCCGCGCGCAACGCGGCACTCTCGCCGGAGGAAGAGGCGGCTGGTGCCGCCGAAGAGTTTCGCCGCGCCCAGCGCATGGGCGGCATGAGCGAGGAATTCGCCCGCATCCAGTTGGAAGCGGCGCAGCGTGGCAACAAGCCGACCGACGAACAACTGGCGAACATCAACGAGTCGATCGACTCCGCGCAGGCGCTCGGCGAGTCGGACATCAACAGGTACTTCAAGGAGTCGCTTCGCACGATCAACGAGGAGACGGCGCAAGCGGCGGGGCTTCGCGCGACCGACACGCCGGTTGTCCGGCTCTCGGAGCGGGCGGGCGAGGAAGCGGCTCGCGCGCAGGGCGATCTCACGTCCAAGCTCGCGCAGACGCGCGCAGACGCTCGGCTCAACTACCCGCTCGCGTCGAACAAACTCCAGGCCGACATCGCCGCGACTGGGCAGAGTCTCTCGCAGGGCGCGGCCGAGTTCCAGAACAACCTCCGGTTCCAGGCGGCGGCGAACCGGACGCAAGCCTTCAGCATGCCTTCGAGCATCGGCTTCGCGACACCGCAGACGGGCGGCACGCCGTCGCTCAATTTCATGAACCCGGCGGGACTCAACACGAATCCGAACGCCTTCGGCTACCAGTTCGGCAATCCAGGTGGATCGTCGCAGACGACTTTCGGAGGCGCCTCGATCGGCAACTATGGGCAGATGGCGAGCGGGCTCGGTGGATTGATGTCTGGGGCCGCATCCCTTTGGGATGTCTCCGACGCTCGCCTCAAGACCGACGTGAAGCGCGTCGGCAGGCTCGACTCAGGACTCCCGGTCTACACCTACCGTTTCAAGGGGACCGCGACGCCGAAGATCGGAGTGCTGGCGCAGGAAACCGCGCGCCTGTTCCCGAACGCAGTCGCGCGTCATCCGAGCGGCTTCCTCATGGTTAACCATTCGAAGGTGCATTAGCCATGCCTACTTCACTCGGCTTCGCAACAAAGCCACCGGCCGCTTTCGCAACAAAGCCGCCGGGCGCCACAGGCTACCAAATCGGCCCGATCACGGTCGTTCCCGATGGCCCCAACGGCGGCGGCGGGTTCTATTGGACCGCCACTGGTGAGCGGCTTTCCAGAAACGATCCGCGCTTGTTCGGCTCCGGAGGACAGGCACTCCCTCCGGTTCGTCCCGGTGGCAGCGACTCTAGTGGCGGGGACGAAGAAGAAGTGATGAATAGGTATCTCCACCCGGACAGATACGTCCAAATCCCCCAGGCTGAGCTTGGCGGATATGCCGGTGTTGGCGATCCATCCCAACTGCGTTGGGACCCTGTTCGCGGGATTACGGCTCCTGCGAATACGATTACTCCAGGGGACAACAACCGTTTTTCCTTCAGCGGAATCTTGCCCTACGCACTAGGAGCGTTGGGCGCGGGCGCGGCTGCCAGTGGGGCCTTTGGAGCGGGTGCAGGAGCGGGTGCGGGTGCCGCCGGGACTGGTGCCGGGGCGTTCGAAGGCGCAACCGCCGCAGGGTCGCTCTCAGGACCGGGAACCGGAGCGTTCGCGGGCGGAAGCGCCGCGGGCTCCGTCAGTGGCCCTGGCGGCTTCTTCAGCAGATTGGCTGCAGCCTACAACAGCCCGGCCGCCCGAGCGGCGCGGCTGAT
>ERZ1292642.280-Hain-H14-01um-R1-280-length-33650-cov-32_pt1 | contig 33650 bp, 47 predicted proteins | sample MGYA00564403_ERZ1292642 | MGnify/ENA primary metagenome ERZ1292642 (study PRJEB36523, sample SAMEA6512643) | groundwater metagenome | collected 2019-01-09 | study: AquaDiva: Metagenomics assemblies of 32 groundwater samples
CTGCTGCTTACGCGGCCAATGCAAATTGCCTTGGATCGGCTCGTGCTGCTCGATTCTTCCTCTCCGCCGCGTATCCCGGTGCTCCTCTTGCCGTTGTACCTTTGGGCCTACTGTTCTGTCGGCGACCCTAATAGCCTCTTGCATCTCAGGGCTTCTAGGATATCTGTAGCTGTGAGCAATCGCATTTACTTTCCGCTGTGCCGCAGTAGGAATATTAGGCTTCTTGGCCGGCTTAGAAGCAACCGGCATAATCGGCTTCTTACGCTCTGTCTTCGGAACAGGAATATGGCGAGTTGGCTTTACTTCTCCAACTGGTTGCTGGCCACGCTCATGCTCTTTCGCTCCAGGTGCTTTCCATCCTTGTTTCGCCGGACGTTTTGGACCTGCCTGGCCTGGGCGACTTCCAGTACCAATATATTCTGTGGCACCGCTGCTCTCATACTCCCGCTTCCCCGACTTGTACTTCGCTCGCAGTGCCTTCACCTTCACAGCGAAGGCACCATGACGACCACGGCCTACATTCGTAGGCGGCATCGTGTACGGCTTCTGTCCCTCGCGGGTATAACTTCGCCCTGTCGCCCCCTCTTTCAATTTTGGCAGATTGGCTATTTCTTCAGGTGTCCCCTGAATCTCATCTTTAGGCGGTCCAAACCTTCTCGGATCTCTCCTGGCAAGTGCAGGTCCGATGCCCAATCGCCGACCGAAAGCGCTGTCAGATTCTATTTCGTCCGGAACGACCTTCTTTTTAGGCTGATCCTTGTGGCGAGGACGACGAGTGTTGATTGTCTCATCGTTAATCTCCGTACTGATTCTGTGCTCAGGAACGGTCACTTCACGGTAGCCTGACGGCCCGCTAGGAAGACGGGCTCGCCGACGAGGCTGCCCTGGCACACTTTCTCTTTCGATACCAATTTCGTCTGACCGTCGAGAATTAGTATCACGCTCTGGAATAGCGTTTTCGCTGGGTATACGGCGTCTTGCCATCTCGGCAGCGCGAGCATTAAGAATACGTCCGCGAGCGACATGCGCCGGCACAACGCTCTTGCTGTACTTCGCCCGCAAATCCTTAACTTTTGGTCCTCTACCTTCTGGCGCTGCTTGTGCAACAGGGTATTTCTCTGCGCCACCACGCCCAAGATGGACGGTGATTCTCTTTGGAGGATTCTCTTTCGCTCTGGCTCTATCATGGGCCGCCTGCAATGCTTCCCTTGTCCCACTTCGGATGGTGCGAACGGAAGGAACCGCTTTCGTCCGGTACTTCTGCCGCAGTTCCTTCTGTCTAGGCTTCAGGCCAGAACCCATGCGTATCGGATGAAAGCCAGACGGCGGCTTAGGTGGCTGCGGAGGCCGAGGCGGACGAGCCTGAACGGCTTCTTGAATTCGCCTGACCGTGCCAGCGGCACCAGTTTCCCGCAGCGGGACAGCTTTTTCTTCACCTTCTACCGATTTAACCGTCGCCCCCAACCCCGGCTTCCACTTCGCGGGCGGGACAGTCGTCTCCGGCAGATTGGCAAGCGGCACCGTGACCATCGCTTTTCTCTCCGGCGCATACTGTTCAAGACTCTTGACCAGATACGGACTCAGCGACTTACCGCAACACACCCCGTCGCTCAGCAACTTGCCTACCGTGTCCATGTTTGCCGGCAACACAACCAACGAACCCTCCAGCATCAGAATCTTCAGCAGGTGCAGGCCCTTCGGTGTGCCGCGTTCGTAGTCAGGCTGAAGCTCGCGGGCTGCCTTGACCTGATAGCCGATACTGCCGCCGCGAATCAGCCGCTTGCAGGCCATGTCGAACGTCTGCTCGCAGAACAATGCGTGATCGTAGGCTTTGCCCTGGTTCACTCCCAGCAAGTCTTTGCCCTGATAGAAGTACGCCCACCCGCCAGCCGACTTCGTAACCGGATCGATCTCGAACGTGTACCGGTGATTGTCCCGCGTCTCGAACAGACCGATTGGCAGGTCCACCTTCTTACCGTGGTCGAACAGGCAAAGCGGGTTCTTGCGATGCCGCTCCACGTCGATGCCGCCGACTTCCAAGAGATCGCCTACACCGTCTCGTCGTTGCCCGTCCGCGACGGGTATCCACAAGGCCATGTTCGCTTCGTCGGGCGGCGGCGTATCGTCCGCGAAAATCGTGTCGAGCCCGTATTGTGAACCGCCAGGGCCAGCCAGCTTGTATGACCACAGATCGGTAGGCAGGCTCTTGGACCGGCCGTTCAGAATGTCGGTCGGGCTCTGGAATCGCTGTAGTCGTGGTGCTCGGATCACCGTTTCGGCCTCGGAATCACCCGTCCCATCAAGAACCGGAGTTGCCCATCGTTCTCAATCGCCAGCTTCAGCATGTCCACCAGTTCGTCCACAGACTTGCAATGCGGCGACAGCTTTTCAGCGATCTCCACCACATCTTTCAAGGACGACCGGAACGATGCTTCAATGTCGTCAGCGGTCATTGCCCGCATCTGCTGGGCTTGCTCGGCTGGCATCATCAGTCCTCTTTCCACAGATCAATCACCGTCTTCTCGCCGCTCGGAACCGAGAACGTCAATGCGTGCATCAGTACCATGTGGCCACCAAGACCTCGCCCGACGTACTTCTTTCCGAGGCCCGCCTTGACGTAAGCCAGCGTCACATGCGGCTTGTAAACAGGGTGCGTATCAGTGTGCGGCAATGCCGAGATTGCCTTGTTGAGCGACTGCAAATCGTCCGACTCGACATCCACCTTCACCACGTCATGTTGATCTCCGCCTCGCTGCGTTGACGCTTCTTTTGCCGGAAAAATAGACACTTTTGCCAGCATCGCCGTAACGCTCATTCCGCCTTGCATTCCTCGCCGAGAAGCCAGCCATTTGCGAACCACTCGGCGAACATCTTCTGGATCGTCAGCGTGCAACCCGTACTTGACAGTGACGTGGTATTCGCTCTCCCGTCCATCTTCTGCCAAATCCTCGTCAGGTATCGAAGCCGCGAGTTCTTTCAATCGCGGAATCGGCGATCCTTGGGAGCGTGAATATCCAGCGACGGCAAGGTTGAACTGCGTACTGGAAAACTTATGTTTCGGTTCGACCGCGAGTGCCTTGCGTGCCACTAGGGCAAACGTGCTACCCAGCAAGTCGGCAAGGCCCATCGACCTCTTGCGTATACGCGGTGGTCGCGGGGCGCCTACCAGTGCGCCGCCGCGACTCGTATCCAGCCACGACATATCCTTTGTTGCCATATCACGACGGCTGATTGTTGGTCTCAGGAATCCACGTCACGGTGAACCCAGGCTGCCCGCTGCGGCTGTTGAAGATGAGTCCGCTTTGGAAAGGCGGCTCGCCAAACCCATAAGTCGTCGGGCCGGCGCCGAAGATCGTCTCGCCAGGACCACCGCCGAACGTATTCGCCGGCACCACGCCGAGAGGCTTGTGACCAGACGTATAGAGCGGCCCGCCAGATACGGCAGCCGCGCCATCGTAGAACGTGATTGCCACACCAGAAATCTGCTGATGCGGCGTCACCGACTTCAAACGGCCAGCACCGGAAAAGATCAGCACGTCAGAACCGGTAGCGACCGATCCTGGAGCACAGGTGAGTCCGGGAGCCACGGCGCCGGAATAAAAGCTGGCTGCTTGTCCGCCGCCACGAGTTTGATTCAATTCACCAGTATTTACATTGCCAGAGCTGAGATTCGCACCAGCCATCCGCAGTGGACTTCGATTCGTCACGGACATGAAAAACTCCTTTCAAGTACGCCTCGCAATCTGCGTAAGCGCATACAAGGAAGGAGACGGGCACAGGCGCCTCGTCTCGCAAGGGTAGCGACCATGCGCAACAATGCGATGGCCCGATTTAGTATTGACTTTATCTGTTGACCCTGAATTGGGTCAAGCGATGAAATGGAAATGTTTTGCGAACACACTACGCAGTGCGAGGTGTGGCGTCCATGAAGAGACTCAGGCCATAGCTCATCTCTTGCGTCTCTCGCTTGATCTGAGCGTTGGCCGCCATACGGAAAGACGATGGCAAAGGCACGAATCCGGAATCATCAAGAACCGACATCAACATCTCCTGATCGTAGCAGGCTTGATGGCCCTCGTGCAACAGCGACCAAAGCTTTGCGGCAGGCTCTTTCGCGTTTGCGCAGCCTTCGTTGATCTCGTCGTATTGGCTTAGATTGAAACCACCCTCGCTCTTGTACGCCGTCATCAATGCCAAGGCATCCGGAACAACAATGCGCATGGCCCCATCCGGTTTCAACACCCGCCGGCATTCGCGCAGGAACGCCAAGCCTTCCCGATAGGCCAAATGCTCCAGGAAGTGTGCCGAGAAGATGAGGTCTACGCTTCCAGTCTTGTACTCCGGCAGACCCAGCCGAACGTCATGGCGCACGAAGTTGTAGTTGTACGTCTTGGCGAATTGCTCGGCGTCGATGACATCGATATTGGTCCATCCGTGGTGGAACATGGTGAGCGACGATCCGACATGCAGCTTCACCTTCCCGTCGCCATTCACATAATCGGACGGGATAGGCATGTTGCGTTCGAGCTGTGCCGTGGACAGGATTTCGTGCTCAGCGGGCAGTCGTTCCCGCCACCACTTCCAGGGCCTCACGGTCGCGCGGGTATCATCGCCGGCCGATGCCTCGAAATTGATGCCATGCAGGCCACGCTTGCACGTCCGCTGCATCTCCGCGACGAGGTGAGGCAGGAGTTCTTCGGGAATGTTTTCAAGCAAGGACATCGAGACGCATAAATCAAAATGCGCATCATCAACAACCCATTGACCGTCAAGACATAGATCGACGATCCGATTTGTTGATGCCACAGTCGTCATATTCGCGTGAGTCGAAATATCCGCGCCACGACATGGAATACCTGCATCCTCAAGGCGTTTCAACACATATCCCCGGCCGCATCCCAACTCAAGAACGCTCTCCGGCTTCCTCGCCAGCACGTTGCGAGCGGTCACAAAATGCCAAGGAAAATCCCAACAATACGGCGAATACGCCTTGCCGTTGAAGTAGCGGCGATCGAACAGCTTCGCCCGCTGCTCGCTCGTGATCGTTGCCGTGTTCGGGCCGGTGTAGACCGGATACTCGGGTGTCGCCGCTTCGATCTTGCCAACGACGATCAGGTCATCGGCTGGCACCTGGATCGGCTTGATGGCTTCCAGGATCATGTCTGTCGGCGTCTTGCCCTCGATCCCGTAAGGCTTGATGACGATGTTCTCGAAGCCGGCAGTCTGGAAGAGTTTGGTTATCGAACGAGGGCTGAAGGCGGCAGCATGAAAATTGCCAACGTAGTTCTGATCTCCAAACAGCATAGAGCCTTCATCGCCATCGAATTCAGGCTTAGAAAGGATAAACTGCATTTGCGCTTCGGTGTTCGGCGCGATGATGATTACTTTTCCGCCAGGCCGCAGGATGCGGAAGCACTCGCCGACGAATCGCGGCACATTTCGCCAGGAAACGTGCTCGATACAAAAGCGAGAGTAGACTACCTCCCACTCATCAGACTGAATCGGCCACGGCGCCGGGTCTTTGTCAAAATCGATAGTGAAGTTGACCTTTTCAGACTTCCTATAATCCACATTACACTGGCTGTCGGTATGCGGGTTGTCGCCGCCGCCAAGCTCTATCATCTTCATGGTACATCTCCATCAATGATGTCAAATTCATCAAATGAACAAATCTCTTCGTCCATATATTCCACGCCCAGGGTCTCGGCTTCCGCTCCCGGATTCTCGCAAACCCTAATTCCCTTAAACAGACCGGCATCCATTCCAGGACGATAATCGTCAATGAGAATACAGACCGTACCCGCCTTGAACCACTCACCAGGCTTTGAGATATACACCATCAATATGTCACCACTAAATGGCTGCCCCGCCGATACGTCACCGTGCCGCCCTGCGCCAACTCCGCATACAACGCATCGTCCACCAGCCTGCAATGCTCCGGACCGCTGACGTGCAGGGGATGGTAGTCGAGCCAGTTAGTGACCACTAACATGCCGTGGTTCGCTCGCAGCACGGCGCCGACTTTATCCCAGAACGGCGTGAAGCAGTCTTCCGGGATGTGCTCCAGGGACTCGCAGAAGATAACTGTATCGAGGTCTTCAAAGTCGATCTCGGGAAGGCATTCAGGAACCGGTGTGTTGATGAGTGTATGAAAACCATCGGATGTCAACAAACTGAATAGCCGACTTGACGTATCGTGACACCATTGCTTCGCATCCTTGTGCGGCTCGACTTCTTGAACCTTGATGCCAAGCCACGCGAATGCCGCCGACACCTCGCCACGCCCGCCGCCAACATCCAGCACCGACTTCGGCTTTCTGGTAGCGTCGTTCCCATGAAGCAACGATAGCAACTGTACCTTCGCATCCATGCGACAGCAATCCGGGTCGCGGCCATCGCTGGTGGCCGGAATCTCAAGAAGATCCAACACCCGCTCAAACGACGGTATGCCCAGCGCGTAGGCAATCGCCGCCAGATCGTCCCCGACCTTGAGACAGCCCTTGTCCCAACAAGGCTTGCCATCGGAGCGATTAAAAAAGTTAGCATCGTAGACCGAATGGTAATCAGCGTGAAGCATTACCTACGTCTCCATCACTCATGTTATTGTCCATGATTCAGATATCCGAACATGTCGAGAAGCTTGATGAACAAGACGACCATGGCGCCGAAAGACGCAAACAGAAAAAGGGCGACCAGACGACACCATTCCTTATCTTCACTCACGCCTTCACCCCTTCCTTTCGCAACTTTGCCGCCGCTCCCTTACGTCCATACCAAGCTACACGCCTTCCCCATTCCGCTTCCTGCCCAGGCTCCGGCCCGACAATCGCCTTCCGCTGACCAGCTTCCACCGCCACTGGCACGTTCCACAACTCAAGGAACGAGCGTATCTCACTGTAGAATCGCGGCAGATCACAACAAATGCGAGCAAACGCAAACTCCTCTGGCGGCCAACTGATGTCACCAAGCCTCGGATCGACGCAATCCCACGATCCGCCAGCTAAAGCCCTATCAAGCAAATCCTTCAAACCAGCATACTCTAGCCCCGCCAACGTCGTGAACCGCCGATTGTCAAGCCATCCCATTAGCGACTTGTAGAACGTGCTGTACGGCACACTGTCTGCCTCCCGGCAGTGAATAGCTACCTGTTGCAGCAAGCCCTGCGCGTGGAAGATTTCTACCACCTTTGAGAACAGCCATGCCCGCTTCCAATCAGCGTGCGGCATCGCGGCCGTCTCAACGATGATCTCCTGACGCTCCACAACAACGTCTTTCTGGGGCGAACCGTGAGTCAACATCGCCTGCATCGATACTGAACGCAAACCGTACTTCTTGACGTACTCAGGCTTGTCTTGCTCCGTGTTTGGCAGCCTGAGATTCATGTAGCAAAACAGGCCGCTATGCTGTTGTGCGTCCAGGTTCGCATCGACGCCAGCGATGTAGCTTTCCAGCGTCTCCCCCGGCAGACCCATGATGAGTTCAGTGTAGGTCGGAATTCCAGCCGCTTCGTACTTCTTCACCAACTCTCCGAAGTGGTCGAATTTGATATTCTTCCGGTGGATGTTCTGCAACACGCCCTGGTCCATCGACTGCATCGCCAGCGTCACGGATTTCAACATGCCGGCGCCGTGCAGGATGTTGGCGATGGTCCAAACCGTCTCGTTCGAGTTTTTGGCAAATGATGTCCTGAATGTTTTCGGATAGCCGTACTTCGCTTTCGTCTCAACCAATGCTTCCGTCATTGCAACGTCACGCTTTAGCAGAGCGTAATTCGCGTCCGCATTATCCAAATAATCCACCTTGTTGCGGCCGAACCAGTCGAACTCGGCAAGTATTCGATCATCGGGAAATGGCCGAATCTTCGTCAGCGATGCCGCAGACCAGGCACAAAAAGAACAAAAATATGGACATCCACGGTGGGATTCTTGGAGCGCCTGCCATCGCGGCTCCCTGTCTAGGATGCAAGCAAACACGCCTTCGAGATATGGGCTAGGAATCTCTTTTAAGTCAACGAATGGTCTACGCGCATTGACAACGATGTTCTCTCCGTCTCTCCATACCAATGAACCAACCGTGGCATAGTCTGGCTTCTCTTTGGCGTGTTCGATCAGGAAGTCCTTGAAAGAACCCTCCCCTTCACCATATATCGCCGCATCGTAATATAGATGTTCGGCCAGAGTTCGCGGGCTTTCATCGTGGACGTTCACTCCACCGACAATGACGAAACACTCTGGCCATTTGTCTTTGACTGCCCTGGCAAACGCTTTGTTCCACTCGGCCGACCAAATGTAGTCAGAAATAGCAACAATGTCTGGCGAGTCCAGCCGAGACAGCGCTGTGGCAATGGCTTCCTTGACATATAGGAAGTCGCACATCTCGTATGTGTCGGCAATTTCAGGGAAGGTGCGCGCGTAGGACCAGAGCATTCCCACTGACAACGGGATGTAGACGTTTATCCCGTATCGGTTGTTCACCTGCGCCATGTAGAGGCGAATGCTCATGGCTTCACAAACCCTATTTTCACAAGGTCAATGGTCCGCCTCACAGTCACTTCCGCTTCCGTCACCGTGCATACGATGCGGTTGCGGCCATCCCACCACGCCACGTTGTAGCACACGTCACCGTCACCGATCAGAGCCGACAACACTACGGCGTCGATATCCTTGCTGACGACGACAGGTGTGCCGACAGGGATGATCGTAATGTGCTTCATAGTTTCGCCAGCAGGGCGCTGTAACCTTCGCCAAGTATGGCGGTCATCGCCTTGTCGTAGATCAGATTGCGAAATTCGATCTCGACAGGCCACGAACCATCCTTGATCTTGTTCTCAACCGCCGTTCGGATGAATGGATAGATCGCATCCCACATCTTCGCCTTGACGGTTATAGATTGCGAGCCCGCATCTCCGGTTTTACTCAACAGCGTCTCCTTGGCCTTCCGGCACTCCTGCATCTGACGCTCAAGGTCTTGCTCACGGCCCATTGTCATGCTCCTTTCGTCGTGGCTAACGATTCGAGATATTTTTTTTGACCTTCCGCCAATTCTCCAATCCTTATGGCGCATTCATTGCATAATTTATATCCATGCAAACCAGCTATGCCATAAAACTCTTTGTAACACTTAATACAAGTTGTTATGTCGTTATTATGAAGTACAACAGATGTATCGGCCATAATCACCACGCTCGCTTTCACCGGCGATCTTCGGAGCAGGCCCACTTGTATGATTCCCACAGTTCCTCAAGAGTTAGGCTGCTCAAAAGGACATACCCTTTAGGAATACCATGCTCCCGCAATTGCTCATCATCGACATCCATGTCCACCCCGTTGTATAAGTCTACTATAAGCATTTATCATTTCCTTTCTTGCTCTCGGCCCATCGCTATTTTCCTTTCGCCTTAATCACCGCTCCCACCATTTGCCATTTGCACAATGGCTCACACGACACCATCTCGCCAAACGGTTCCACAAGAGCCGCAATCTTCTCCGCATTGTACCAGTCAGCATATTGGCCTACCGTGTCGCACTTCCGCACGAATTCTTGAAACCTCGGATGCTGCCACGTCGGCCCGCTCGGCACCGACTCGCCCATCATCTCTTCCCATCGCTTATCCGAGTATAGCACTATTCGACACTCGCCACCAGGATTCAAACTGCCGCACATCCGTTCCAGTATTTTGCCAATGTGCGGCGTGTGGTGCAGTACGCCAAGCGACCAAAACACGTCAACGCTATCGATGATGAAGAACGGCCAGTACGGCGACGTTACCATAAGGCGCGGCGAGATAAAACCAGTCCTCATCACCATCGACTGTTGCGCCATCCGCAACATATTCGGGTGCATATCCGCCAAGACTACTTTCGCACCGTGCATTGTAAACCAGCACGCATCGACGCCGAGCCCGCAGCCAAAGTCAACCACCATTTTATCGCTGACGCCGCCACCGAGCATGAACTTTTCTAACGACCCACCCTCATTTCTCCACCCTAATTGATTGAATCGAATGCCGCTCGCCATGTCGATCAACTCACGCAACTGAGGCGGAGAAAGAATCATCAAGTCATGGGCGCTCATGTAATCGAAATCATCAACTGGAATCCGCGACCACTCAGAATAGGCTTTCTCAACATCGTATAGAGGAAAGTCGCTCATAACGCCTCCCCCACGCCGACAGGAATCACCGTCACGCCTTCACGCGGAGCGATGTACCGGAACGGGTCAATAACGACGCTGCCGGCTGGAAACGGCCAATCGGAGAAGACTGCGTGCTTGGCGGCGATCAGGTAGGCGGCTGGTCTAGTATGAAAAAGTTCATTCCACACGCTACGGTCAACAAGCGGATCGTACTGCATGAACGACACTTTACGGCATTCCAGCAACCTCCCGCACAGCAATGCCGCACTGCCGGCCGTGATGTTCGATTCGGCCTTGAACGACTTACCGAGGATCACCTTCGGCAGTCCATCGCCGTGCTGCATCAACAGGTCAACCAGCCATTCCGCTTGCTTCTCCCTGCTCATGGCGAGGTCGTCGAAGATGTTGTTCCGCATCTTGAGTTTGTCGGCAAGCCAGGACATTGCGATCAAATCACGGGGGTGACATCCCCCTGAGTCTGGCAGCCCCCCCGAAAGATACTTCGTTGAAATGATCCGGTTTGTCGCATACCTGAGAGCACCCGTCACGTCGTCAACATTACATCCTGGCGTCTTGTGCGCGATCTCCATGAGCGTATTGGCAAATGCGATCTTCATAGTGATGAATGTGTTATAAGCCGCGACTTTTGTCAATTCGGCGCTCTCGATGGACATAGCGACGACGGGTGGCTTTGGCGCTGCCGCCGGTAGACTATAGCCATAAAAAGCCGAAGACCACTTACGCAAATCATGTGTGTCATCTTCCGTATCTCGACCAATCAATACGAATTCCGGGTGGATGTAATCCCACATCACAGAACCCATCGCAATAAACTGCGGTGCGTATATGACCTTGCACTTTCCGCCGAGAACTGGCAGTATCTCTCTCCTGATCGTCCCCGGCAGCACCGTCGAGATAATCGCCACAGTTTGCTCAGGTCGCACCAACGGCGCCAGCGACTTACACGCTTCCACGAGATAGGTGTAGTCGAAGTCAGCCCGTCGCGTCGGCAGCAACCCGGAACCGTCGAACATAGGCTGGTGTGGCGTCTGGACCGCGACGAAGATGATGTCCGATTGCGCAACCATTTCCGACAGCGGCGCGAAGCGGAGATTTCCCGTCGAGAACGCCGTGTCGAAATACTTCTGGAAGTCGTCCTTAAGTGTCGGCCCCAACTCACGATGTTCGTAGGGCGACCGATACCGCATCTTCTCCGGGTCTACGTCATAGCCGATCACCGGGAACTTCTGGGCGATGGCGACTGACACAGGCAAACCTAATTTTCCGAGTCCGCAAAGGCCCACACGCATATCTACGCCCCCATGCAAGCATTCATCGGCGCCCACAATCCTTTCGGAGCCACGTCAACCACTTTCGGCACCGCCTCGTGCTTCTCGTTCGTCTCTAAGAGGTACAACGTGCCACCGTGGATAAAACATATCTCTTGACGCCCGCCCTTCACGCGAAGGAAATAGCCGCAATCGCCGGACAATGGAGCGTCTGTCCATTGCACTCGCTTTTCTAACCGTTCCATGTGGCTCAATAGCGTATTGGCGTCCTCCCACAGCAACCGCCTCGCCTCAATCGTCTCCATGCTCAAGATCGTCGTCTTGTATGCCTCAACCGTGCTCTTCCGAATGTCGTCATCGATCACCGCACTCAAATGTTCTATTTCAATGCTCGTCTGCAACTTGGCGCCGACAAAATTCATAACAGTATGAATCCAATTGTCGTTGTGCGGCGACAGTGACAAGTGCCCGAGTATATCCACCGTCTTCCGCCGCAGGAAAAAGAACTCCTGGGCAAATGGCCTGTCTATTGTCGGGGCCACGAGCAAGCAAATGTCCGATATGCCGATCCAAGGGTTCTTCGTCCCCATGATCGATAGCGTGACATCCCAGCCCTGCGTCTTGAATCGCGCATCGTCGTTGAACAAGAACAACCAATCGCCTGTGGCTCTATTGGCCAGATCATTTATCCAGTGGTGCATAGCGAAATATCCGTCTCCACGCGGCGACACCACCCACTTCAGATTCAATGATGGAAAGGCTCGATGCAATTCCTCCACAGCCTTGATCGTCGGTATGTCGTCGTCATCGATCTTGAGCAGCCATTCAATGTTTGTGTGATCCGTCGCCAGACTGACGGCCGAGTCAATCGCGGCGAGCAAATGCGACGGCCGGCCCCGCGTCGGCAGCATGATCGACACCAGAGGGCCAGGACCACGGGGAAAGAACATCAATTGAGCCCACTAGCCCCTGGAGGAATGCGACCATAACCAGTCTGCGGCGACGACTGCGCCTGCTCTGGCGTGAACGTGTGAATGCCCTTTATCGCACCGACCCGCAGCGACCATGTTTGCTGGCCATCAATATCACCGATAACGTCACTGTCTGGGAAGTCTCCAGCATGGAATCGGCGCACGATGTTGCGAGCTTCGGCAGCCGGCATGATCGCCTGAAAGAAGTGCCCGTAGTCGAGAAGGAAACGAATGCCTAGCACATCGACCTCCACAGTTCGCAGTACCGCTCGCGGATTTTGTCCCAGGTGAACGCGCTGGCGCGAATCCTGTCCATAGCGCCTTCATGAGCCAGATAACCATCACTCTTGGCTTCTCTCCTGACATAATCAATCAGCGACGCCAAGGAATCAACGTCTCTCGCAACAAACCGCCTCTCTGGACGAACAATATCAGCCGCGCCAGCACCTTCCGAACAGAATGCTATGCGCCCATGTGCCATTGCCTCCAAAACTTCTATACCGAAGCCCTCTGTCGCACTCGGCTGGACGTAGCACGACAATCCGTTGTAGAACCGGCTCATGTCCGTCTGCCAACCAGCCAAATGAATGTTCCCACCGCCGAAATGCTCGACCAACTGATACATGAACGGCGACATACTCCCAGTCCCGCCGATAACCAGCATCGCATCCTTGTAGGCCAATTTCTTCCAGGCTTGCAAGAGATAAACAATACCTTTATCGGCTGAAATTGCTCCGCAGTACCCTAAAACGAAGGTCTGCGGCAAAGGCGCCACCGTTTCCGGCAACTCGCACCCATGCGGGATAATCTTAATCCTCTTCGCGGCGAACTCAGGCCCGTAGGCTCGCACCGTCGCCGCCGGAACGGTCCCAGGGCAAACGATCACGTCCGCCAGCCGGTAGCCTTCGATATACCGCCGCCACAGAGCCTCGTCGGTCAGGTGGGGATAGGGAAAAAGTAAGCCCAATCTTTCGTGCTCTTCTCTTGAAACGACGCGATCATGGGCCGCTATCGTGTAGCAGACCTTGGCACCCATATCTTTCAGCCTGCGAATCGTCTTGCCGAACGTGCCCGCGTAGGCGTGGCAGAGCGTCACGCCGACTGGCACCAGTGATTCGGCGATGCCATCGTAGCCCCACGGTTCGGAGATGCTGACGCCACGGTTGTATACCTCTGTGCCGATCTCGGCACGGGAGATGATGTGGCACGGACCCATCGACTCCAGGGCCTCGGACTCGTTAAGGGTCACGATGCCGCCACCCGTCTCAGTAGCGATGCGATCAGCAGTAAGGTACAGAAAACTCATATTCCAGCGCCGTCTCCGTATGTCTCTTCCAGGAACACCCCAATACTACGAACGACAAGAAGGTATCGAAGCACCTGCTCGCGGATAGCAAACCAATCCTCGGCTGTCTCGACATCTTTCGTCTTCACTAAACCAAGATGATGCCATTTCCGCATTTTCAGGATCATCGCCCGAATGCGTGCCATGAGTTCTTCTACACGATCTGCGTCCACGATGACCTGATTCCAGTAGTGCCGAACCTCGACCGGAGACGGTACGGACGTTTCGCCGACCGTCTCCTTCTCGAATACCTCAATCACTCCCGGAATTATGCGACTCATGCAGTCACTCCCGTCTTCCCCATGCGAATCAGGACATTCCCCTGCTTCAGCGCCAACAAGTCCTTGCACCCGGGCAGGTAGTCCCAATCCACCCCCTGAGTCCCAGCCATCAGCACTTTGTCGCCAAGCTCCAGTTCCTCGACCTTCGGCCCCATCGCCACGACGACGTACTCCTTCCCTTCCTGTGCTCGGTCCGGCATGGCGAGCCCCTTGTGTGCCCCGTGCTGGACCACCCGCACGATGACGTTATCGCCCCGTGGCAGCATCCCCGTGGCGTCCGTCGTGTTATCCTTGACCTTCTCGCAGAGCGTGCAGACAGTGCCCTTGCGCGAGCCTGCCCAGACGTGGTTGCACATGGTCTGTGCCATTATTGGTTCCTTTCTCCTCACTGAACACCAAGTTCTTTCGCCGCTTTCAGAATGCAATACAGGCAAACACTTGTAGAATTGTATCCGCCTTCGTTTTGAGCAGTAACTACAAAAGGACACACCCATTGCCTACCACCAAACATTTCAACATAAGACTGATTCTTTTTGTCTATTTCGACACAATGTTCACATACCGTATCTTCGCAACTAAGCCCAAGATAGTCCTTGACGATAGACCAAGGAAAACTCTCACATAAACAGCCCTTCTCGTAGACATGGACCTCTTCATCCATCACCAGCCTCCCGTCTTGATAGCCTCGCAGCACAACTCCTCATAACGCGCCGCCATCTTCTCCACCGAGAACCGGCTGGCATTCACCCGGCACCGCTGGCGGTCGTTCTCCGTAATCCCATTCGGCCCAGCCGCAGCCTTGATCGCCGCCACGAACTCGTCGTAGTTCTTGACCAGCGGCTTGAAGTTCTCGCAGTGATAGATCGTCTCACGCAAGGCCCCGGCGTCGTAGGCGATAACAGGAGTTCCGCAACTCATGCTTTCGACTGGACTTAGGCCAAATGGCTCGCGCCAGCCCTTGCCGGCAGGATGCAAAAGAGCCTTCGCTTGCGAGAACCACCAGACGCACTCGCCACGGGACATGCCGCCGAGAACGCGAATCTGCTTACCATCCGCCATGTCCAGGCATCGCTTCAACAGTTCTGGCTCGCCAGTAATCGTCGTGTCCCCAATCAGGTCCAGGCCAACGCCAGCATCCTTGCAGGCTTGAATGGCAATGTCCGGGCCTTTGATTGTGCTGAAGCGGGCCAGAAACAGGAAACGATCCGAACGCGGCAGCGCCAGCGGGGCATAGACGGTCGTGTCGATGCCGTTGTACGCCACACGGCAGTCCTTATTGAACAACCCCCGGAAGTGGTTCGCTTGATCCTCGCTGATGCACACGAAGCACGGCTTTTCAAGCGGCGGCAGTTCCTTGAACATCGTGTCCACAGGAGCATGGCACACACCCAACACTGGTGCCGGTAAGCGGCCTTCCATCTTGAGTAGGTAGGCGTTCTTCTGCCAGTCGTTGGAAATTATGCAGTCCATCTGCGGCAGCAAGGACCAATATCCTCCCCAGCCGCCCGGCTTCCCATCGCCGCCATAGGCCACTTTCTCATCCCATCCCGGCTCGCCCGTATGCACAACCTGACAACCAGGGCACGATGAACCATTGGGGGCGAACAGGATCACTTGATGACCGCGCAGGGCGAGATACTTGGCCTGTTGCCAAGCAAGGTGCTCCAAGCCCGAATATCCGCTTACGGGAACCGCGAACACTTGGGCGGATATTACAGCTATTTTCATGTCAACGGCCTCGTTTCACACGGCCCGAATGTACCAAAGTTCGCCTCGCCATAGCCAACGTGACGACATTGGACACCCGTATCCACGAGTATCTTTATCCCTGCCTGCCTGCATGCGTGGCAATAGGTAAAGTCCTCCGAAAGCGACGGTTGGTGCGCTGGGATGTTTGGCAATCCAAGCTGATCCACTCGCCAGTCAAACCACTTCTTGCCGACTTCTGGCCGCTGCTGCACACGCTCGAATACGCTGCGGTGAATCAAAAGACAACCAGCTCCAACGAGGTCCACTTCCACCACCGATCTAGGCACGAAGTCGGTGTACCACGTCCCGTTCTTTATCATTACCGGAACGCCATGCGGCGGCGAGCGGCGGCAGTACATCCCAGAGATGAACGGCTGCTTGTGGTCGAGAAGGCGAATGAGTGCGTCGCGGGGTGGCACAACGTCGGAATCATACCCGAACCACCACTCCGCCCCCATGTCGAACATATACTGGACGGTCGTGTTGCGAGCATGGTCAAACGGCATACCGGCCGTGGGGAAGAACGGCGAGAACCGGCGCAAGTCTTCGCGGCCCGGAATAATCAAGTTCCGCAACCCGAAACTCCAGGCCACAGTGGTAGTGTCAACGTGAAGGATGCAGACAACCACCTGATTTGCGGCCTTGATTTCCCACGCACTGGCCAAAGCATCTCCTAAATGGTAACGAACGCTGCCGAAACAGGTTTTAGGGAGTGACTCTTTTGGATGTCAGAAGAGAACAATCGGCTGTCAAAGTTTTTGTTGTTTCTTTGGCCAATTCTCCATATTTCGTACAATCCATTAAGATCAATGCCGTCAACACCTTCAAAAACTTCTACGTCTTCTACAGCGGCATCGCCCTGGCCACCTTGATAGCATATAACGTAGAACATCACCGCACCCCCGTCAGCACAACGATCTTCCCCGACACGATGTTCCCGCTCATCACCAACTGGCACGGTTGCTGGCTCGAAATAAAGTCGTCAATCGCCTGCCGTATGAAGCGCGACACTGGCACGCCAGTCTCCTCAGACATCGCACGCAGCGAATCGAGCGGGCCTCCAGAGATGTTGATGAGTATTTTGCTCATTGATTAAGCGAGGTTCACGGCATTTCTGCCGGCTGCGATTGCCCCGTAAGATTGCAGCATTCTCCACGCGATCAACTGTGGTCTCAGTTGTATTGCTCGTGATTTTGGCATCTTAACCATGCACGGTTCAGGGTGACGATGCCGACGGTTCACGAGCAGACCGGCCGCGGCTTCCTCAAGTTTCGTATATACTGGTATATCATGCCGCCCCCCAATTGGGTCAACAGCACTTTTCTAAAAAAAAACGCCGCACATGGCTTCCGTGCCCTTGTGCGGCGTTGCGGCGAGGGAGTGATTTAGCTGTCGGGACCGGGGTTCAACGAGCCGCCAATAGAGAGGGCACCACCGCTATTCGATCCAACGATGATGTTCGTCTCGTTCGCTGGCACCACGGCCTGCGCGGCATACGGGTAGTCTGGATACGCGAACATAGCGCCGAGCATGACGGCGGATTGGAAGTCGAAGATCATTGTCCACTCGTTTTCTGAAGTACAAATGAAAATGGCCGAGGATCGCTCTGCCCGCCGCTAACTGCGCTCGCTGTAAATACCAACGCGGCAGTGTTCGCTAAAATGTCCCCTGACGTGATGGTGCATTTATAGAACCCAAGCCCCATCTCCGTCACCGTTCCCGATTGTAGCACGCCGAATGCCCCGCCGTCACGGCTGATCTGTCCAGAGCAAACACCGCTTGTCAACGGCGTCACATGGTCGCTCGACGACACGAGGTAGAACGGGAAGTTCAACACCATAACCCCGCGTGCCAGCCGCATCGGCCCCAGCTGGCCAAGCTGTCCGCTAGTCGCCAAGTCAGAAAGTGGCAGCGTCACCGTGCCGTTCCACTCGTAGTTCCCCGTGGCTATCGTCGGATCGGTTTCGGCTGCCGAGCCAGCGAGTTGCTGACGTGCCTCCACACTGTACGTTCCGGCTACTATCGCAGTCGGGAACGAGGCGGCGTAGCCGTGCGATGCCGTACCCTGTTCTGTGGCGGACACGGTATACAGCGAATAATTCGCCGTTGCGTAGGCAACGAAGGACGTACCGTTCCATATCTGGCCGGTACGGTCCCGGACAAGTATGTACGTCGTGGCGGCAGTCCTGAAAGAAAAAAACACCTCATTTGCCACGGGATAGCCTCCTCGTCTCGGGGATTCCTGTTACATGGTTCCAGAGTTCTCCAGCCACAATCTTTTGGACAAGAGAGTGCGACATACCAACTTCTTTGGCCGCTTCTTTCAGATTTTTTCCTTGACAAACAAGCCCAACCGCCTTCAAGACATCATCTGGTGAAAACTTCCGATTTATCCGTCCCTTCTTAGAAGCGTCACTCATGTTGTCTTTTTGCGTACCTTCAAAAAGATGAGCTGGATTAACGCACGACGGATTGTCGCACTTATGGCAAAGAAACCGAGAAGGCCACGCCCCGGTCGTAAAGAACACACTAAGCCTGTGAACCAGCCTTTTTTTTCCTTGGAAGAAGAATATCCCATAGCCATCCTTGCGGCACTTCTTCCAAATCCAACAATCGCCTTTATTCTTGTCAACTAATGACCAGAAATCCTCTTCAGTATTCCTAAACTCTCCTGGCTCATTGCCGCAATTAGGGCTGTGACCACGCTTGTACTCAGCAATTTCACGATAGAAATTCTGCCACGTAATCATAACCAGTTCATTGCATCCGCACTTGCACACCACTGGCGGTTGCGCTGCTGCCCAACTAATTGCCCTGTCTTTCCATCCCATGCTAAATCCTCCACGTAAAAATAACGCGGAAGATATACTACCCTGTCGTAAATGATAAAACAATGCCGCTTTTGTTAGAACTCACTAATTCCCAGCGGTCCACCCGACCACATGGCCTGATTTACGTTGAACGCCACCGCTCCGCTGTTGAACACCATCCCAATCGGCTGCCCGAAGTCGCCCGATGCCCACCCGCCCGAAGCGTAACCGCCAGACACCGTGACGATGTGGCCCGAGCGCCCGACCCAGGCCCGCTTGGACAGGTTGCCGGAATAGTTGTTGCTCGTGGTGATCGGGAACTGGACAAAGCCGACCTGTGCCCACGAGAGCGTTGTCCCCGACAACGCATTCCCCATCGACACGCCCGCAGCCGGCATGCGCCCGCTCACCGCCGCCATTGCGATCTGCAAAGCCCCCGACTGGTTCACCAGCACGCACCGCCCGCCCGAGATGATCTCGGCCGTTATCAATGTCATCCCGACCGGCGTCGTCGGCTGTCCGCCCGTCTGACCAGACACGCCTGGCTGACCACCCGCTGCCTGTGCCCCGTAGACCAGAAGGCCCGATTGCATGTCGGTCGCCGCCAACGTGCCGGCAGCAATGTTTGTCCCGCCACTGCCAGCACCGAAGATGACGCCAGAGCCGAAGTCGAATGTTCCGATAGTCCCCGAAGCGATTTGCTTGGCGCCGCTCGCATTCGCTCCGAGTACCGCACCAGAGCCGATGTGGCCAGAGTTTATGGCACCGGAAGCATGATCGAACCTCGCCAGCGTTCCCGATGCAACGTTGAACGCACCAGCACCAGCCTGCCCCTGAATAGCGCCAGAGCCAATGTGGCCTGACACTATCACCCCAGAACCGAAGTCGAAGATGCCCAGCGTGCCAGAGGCAATGTTCCGCCCACCGCTCGCGTTGGCTCCGAGAATCGCTCCCGATGCTAGATGCCCGGATGATATGGCACCAGAGCCGTGATCGAACCGCCCCAGCGTTCCAGACGCGACATTAAACGCTCCGCTAGCGTTCTGTCCCTGGACAGCCCCGGAGCCTATGTGCCCTGAGTTTATCGACCCAGAGCCAATGTCAAAGATGCCGATTGTGCCTGACGCGATATTGCGGGCACCGGACGCATTCGCGCCAAGGATCGCGCCTGATCCTACCGATCCAGAAGCTATGGAACCTGAAGCGAGATGAACGGCACCGATCTGGCCGCTGCCGACGTTTCCAGAAAGAACCGCTGTGTTGGCAAGGTGCGTCGTGCCAAGTTGACCCGAAGCAATCATCCCTGACAAGATTCCACCGATACCACCCGATGCCGTCAAGATGTTCGTCGCCGCTGCACCGGATGCCAGATGGTTCGGCCCAATCTGCCCCGATGCGATCGCGCCTGACAGTATGATCCCCGACCCAATATCAAGCGGCCCTATGCTGCCCGAAGCGATATTCCTTGCTCCCGCCGCATTCTGCCCCTGGACGGCACCAGAGGAAATGTGCCCGGAGTTTATCGCCCCTGAACCCATCAAGAGCTGCTGTATCGTCCCAGAAGACGGAAGGGCGCCGCCACTGACGAAGTTGAACGAGGAAAGCGACCCGCTCGCAATCGAACCAGACGCTAGGCCAATCCCACCCGACGCGGCACCGATATGAACCGTGCCAATAACACCGCTGGCAATCGACCCGCTCGCAATTGCACCGTTGGCTATTTGGCCCGACTGGACAGCACCAGAAGCAAGATGCGATTGTCCACCCTGCCCGCTGCCTAACGCTCCGGATAACAAACCACCCGAGGCAATGTGTAGGGTGAAGACAGCGCCGGATGACAGATTGCCCGAGTTGATAGTCGAATTGCCGACGTGGCCGCTCTGAATAACTCCAGACCCCAAAGAAAGCGAGCCAACAGCACCGGATGCAAGATGAATGGCACCAATAGCCCCGCTCGACACATTGCCACTGTTTACCGCATTGTTAGCCACATGGCCAGAAGCGACCGACCCGCTCGCATGATGCGTTGTGCCGATCTGACCACTACCAATCGCACCAGACCCAAGCCCAACGCCACCAGAGACGTTGTAAATGTGCATCGTGCCAATCGACCCGCTGGCGATGTTCCCGCTGTTGATCGTCGCGTTGCCGACATGGCCTGATACTACCGCTCCCGAAGCGTGATGGAATGGGCCAATGGCTCCCGACGCGATATTGCCACTATTGACAGTATTGTTGCCAAGCGTGCCAGACTGAATGCTGCCCGAGGAGTTCCCAACTAGACCTGACGCCAGGTGCGTAGAACCGATCTGCCCGCTACCGATGGCACCCGATCCTAGACCACCAGATACAACGTGGAAGGCGAAGATGATGCCAGATGCTATCGTGCCGCTCTGCACGCTCGCGTTGCCAAGGTGTCCGAAGCCAACCTGTCCGCTACCGAACGCTCCCGACCCGAGCCCCAATCCGCCCGACGCTGAGTAGACGTGCATCGTGCCGATAGCACCCGAACCGACATTGCCAGAGTTCACGGCCGCATTGGCGACATGGCCACTGGCAACCGCACCGCTCGCGTGGTGGAACGGGCCGATCACACCGCTGGCGACGTGCCCCGACAAAACCGACGCGGCGGCGAAGTGAACAGAGCCTATGATGCCCGACCAGATTGCTCCGCTACCGACAGCTCCCGAGGCAACCTGACCAGACGACACCGCATTGGCGGCAAAGTGCGTCCACACCAACTGGCCGCTGGAGATGCTGCCGGAACGCACGGCACCAGCGGCTAAATGCTGGGTGTCAAGCTGGCCGCTCGCAACCGAACCGCTGACGACGGCGCCATTGCCGACCATGCCGGACGTTATCTGGCCACTTAAAATCGTCGTGCTGTTCAGCACAGCCCACTCCTCAGATGATAGGAACGCTTGCGACAGCACATTGGGCTACCTCACGACGTCCGGAATTGCATCCCGACTTCTTTGTTCGTATCTGACAAAGACAGTGCTTTCTCCGGGTGCATCGTACACGGCCCGAAACGGCCACCCATCCCGCACACGCACACCCTGCCATCCGCGCAGCTCTTGTCCTCTGACTGAACCGTGGCCGCACAATCGCACGTCTTCATTTGTGGAGAATTGGAAAGACCACACCGAGGGCATATCCAACCAACGTTCTCGTTTACTCCAGCCATCGCTCCACGTCCTCGATAAGTTGTTCCGCCGCCTCGCCGGTCAACTCGATAGCCGGTGCCCCGATGATAAACGCCTTGACCGTATAAGGCTCTTGGCAAACGACATTCACGGCGAAGACTCGCTCGACATCGACAACGAAAGTGCCAAAACGTCGGAACGTCATACCCCAAATTGCCTGCTAAGCGCGTCCAGAACGGTATTATTCAATGGCAACACTTGATTCTGTTGCATATCCGGCTGGACATTAGCAACAATACTTCCGCTGCCAGTAATCGTTCCAAGTCTCTGGAAGAAATCACCACCACTGCCTACGTTGAAACCACCAGAATTGAATCCTCCCGACCACTGGACAACCTGACCTGATCGCCCAACCCATACCGTCTTTCCCAGCCATCCAGAGAAGTCCGTCATGCCGGAACTGAATTGAAATGCGCCATGCGTATAGACGTTGGCATTGATGCCAGAAGCCACGTTTTCAACCACGATGCCTATTGCGGGCATCCGACCAGACACTGACGCCATCGCCATCAGTAAACGCCCGCTCTGAGATACAAGCACCGCTCTTACACCGGAAATTGGCTCCTCAGCGGTAAGTTGCCAACTCGTTCCGCTCTGGAATGGCGTACCATATTGCGCCGCACGGATTATCGCTCCGGAACTTAGGTCGTTCTTTCCGAGCGTTCCGCTCGCAACCGTAAATGCTCCACCACCATCCTGCCCGAGCACCGCCCCAGAAGACACATGACCGCTGTTGACAGCACCAGAGCCGAGCTGGAATATTTGAATTGATCCAGAAGCGGCGACCGTTGCTCCGGAAGTCAAGTGGTTCGTACTGACTTGCCCGGAACCAATAGTGCCAGACCGAACACTCCCGTCCGCCAAGTGGCCAAAACCTACCTGGCCGCTACCAATCGCTCCCGAGCCCAAACCTCCAGACGCGACATGGAGAGCGAAGATTATGCCTGACGCAATCGACCCAGACTGGATGCTCGCATTGGCGATATGCGGCCAGCCAATTTGCCCAGAGGCGACATTGCCGCTGTAGACGGTGTTGAAAGCAAGGTCGCCAGAGCCCACCGTTCCAGATTGGATCGATGAGGGATCGAACGTGTTCGGCGATGGCGCGAGATAGCCAGGAAAGCCCATCTGTTACCTCACGTCTAAAAAGTTTCGTAGTACAAACGCGCAAAGCCGCCCGAAGCCGCCGCATCGCAGCCGACATAAATATTCGGCACCCCGCTCGAAGCACCGCCCTTGTTGGCAAAAGCAATCGCCGGCAGAAAGTAGGCATCGCCAGGGCCGACTTGCATTCCGTCGAGCCCACCACTGTAGGCGCCGCCAGAAAGAGGATAATCGCCAGACTTGATCGTAAGATTGCCGCTGAGACCGACGTAGATGTTGCCACTATTGGCGCGATCCGCTCTGAACTGGACACCGCCAACCGGACGCATGACGCCAGACCACATATTCCCGCTAAATAAAAGTTGGCCGCCCGAGGCGTTAGTCAAAATTACACTCGGCACTGGCGTCTCCCGTTAATGTTTCCCGTTGCCGTTCAGCGAACCGTTGCGGCCCTTGAGCACATCTGACAGGTCCAGCCGCTTCAGCGACTTCCGCATCGACTTGTTCGGCCCACGCGACCCGCCCGACTCCATGTTCTCCGGGTGCGGACGCCGATTACCGACCGCCGCCGGCTCGGCGCGTGCTTCGTCGGGATTACGCGGATTCGACTGGATACCATCCGAGGAGTTATCCAGCGACACGTCCGCCGCAACCCGCGCCATGCGCCGGCTCTCTGCTTGCTGCTGAACGGCAAGTTCCTGAGCCTGCTGTTCGCGCTCAGCCGGGCTCGGATCGCCAGCGATGTCGTTCCCCCACTCCTCATCGGTCGTCGGCAATTCCAGCATCTTCAAGACCTGATTCTTCGTGATCGCTCTCGCCTGAACGCCAGCCGTGATCTTCTGGAAAAGAATGTCGTGGTCGTCGATCTTCTTTGGCTTAATCTCGACAATCAGATCGTCACCAAAGAACGGTGCGAGGTGCTTCGTAAGACCAGTGGCTATACTGTCACACTCTGGCTCGACCGTCAGCAAGTAGAGTTGCTTGATCGTGGCGAACAGGGTTGAATAACTCGAATCGTCCACCATGCCAGCGGCCGGCTTCGTGATGCCGAAACCACCGCCAAGGACAAACCCGGCAAGCTGTTCCCAGCCCATCGGGTAATCCATGTCCACTGCCCTTGAGCCGAACTCGTCGAGGCGACCACCCGGCGGAGTGATGATGAGCCGACCGTGATTCTCCGGCCCCTGGTGCTCGTTCTCGAATTCCGCGTGAATGCGATCCAACTCCGCTTGAGGCAGCGGTTGGGCACCCTCGAATTCGGCCATGTTCAAGACGGCGCTCGGATTGGTCGAGCGCTTCATCTTGTACCACCGCGACCGCCCGATACTCTCGAACTCATCAATCTCTAATTTCATCGCCGACAGCGGCGAATAACCATCGTAGCGAAGTAATGGGTGCGGGTTATGGAACCGCAGCATCCACTCAGCCGGGATCGGCGCACCGACAGCACTTGCCGGAGTTGGATAAGACGAGAAGGGGCCATAGGGATAGACGGGTTGAATACGATAATAACCGTGCGGGTACTTCGGATTCATTACTGGTTGCGGGATCGCAAGCGCGGTCGGTATCGGATACAACTCGAATGGAGCCGGTGTCGGTAAAGCATTGGGAACCATCCACACCAATGCGGTTCCCGTAAGCCCCTTCTGTTGATACAGGCGATACATCATCTGCCCGAAGCTATCCTGATTGTTCGGATGCTCCAAGATGCGAACGAGATCGTAAGGACGGCACTGCCGCATCCCCTCGGGCGGATCGTACTTCGTCACCAGCCGCTTGCCTTCAGCACTTGTGTCATCTTTGCGGTAGACTTGGAACGTAGCCCGCCCCATCTGCCTTGCAATACGGTCGATGCCAACGTATGTTATGCCCGTGAAATGCCGACTCTGCTCCCAGCGGTCGTCGCTCCAGCCGCCGGGAGAACGACTGCGCATCGCGGTCAACAGTCGCTTGAAAGCAGCGCCCTCGGCTGTCACCGACGTGTTCTGAGTAGTCGGAGCCTCGTGCATTTCTTCTTTTGACGTGGCACCGAATATTTCCCGCCAAATGGCGCGACTGCGGCCTGGATCGGCTGGATGTGGCTCCCCATAGCCGCTATTCAGGGCCACGCCCTTTGAACGTGCTAGTGAGGAAATAAACCCCATTTGCGTATTTTCTCCGTGGACAGCCGCAATCTGGCATATTTATAATAGGATAGATCATTGGCTTGAATTGGGTCAAGGGGTTTCAGTATATGACTGCTTCGGAGCTATACGCCATCAGCAACGGAATGAAGTGTGAAGGACAACGCGAATGCCACTGGTGCGGGGCCGCTTGCAGCCAGAAGTTTCTGCACGATGAGCCACGGCCGATCATTGGTCTCAAACGGTCATTCATAGCCGCGCGGCCAAGCAGTCCGTGGATATGCGTCGGTTGCTGGTTATGGAGACGCCAGCGCATAACCGTCAGCTTCCTCGATGACACGCTGCGAGATAGCCAATCACCAACCAAGCACAACTGGCTGATTACGGACTCCGCATCCAAAACATTCGATCATAGTCACCGCGAACATCTCTATCGCTTCCTCACCAAAGCACCACCACGATTCGCCCTCATCTTTCGCTCTGTCGGAAGCGCCGATACGGCAATCCAGATGGCCGTCGTGAACGAGACGAAAGACATCACCGTAAATACACCGCTCTGGTTCACGCTCGACAACATCAAGCACCAGTTCACGTTTTACGAATTAGAAGATGCCTTGAAGCGCAGCGCCACAGGCAAGGAACCTGGCGTCCGCGTGCTGGCGGCAATGTTCGACGGCCTTATCCCGAAAGCCGTTGATGAACCGCAGCCAGCGAAACATGCCGGCCATCAAGAGAACCTCCAGGACGCACGCATTCTTAGTAAACGTGTTGGGAAGAAATAATGGCAACTGATTCTCCCAACAAAGAGCGTGACGACATAATCCGCGCTGCGTTCACCCCCGAGGGACTAGCACTCCTGACTGATGAAGAACGCCGATTGCTGGAGCAAATCACCGCGCCCGAAGCACAGCCGCTATGGGCACCATTTCCTAACACACCGCAAGAAACGGCTTATTGGAGCAAGGCAGATGAGATTTACTTTGGCGGCGCGGCGGCAGCTGGCAAATCGGGTCTTGGCGTAGGATTAGCCATTACACAACACGTAAGGTCTCTATTACTTCGCCGTGAAGCTACACAGGCCGGTGAATTGGTAGATCAGGTACGGCATTTTGTTGGCGCAAGGGGGCGCTGGCGAGGGTGGGGCAAGGGCGGCACAATGACGATGGATGATGGTAGAACTATTGAGATTGGCGGATGCGACAGTGAGGATGACGCCAAAAAATATGCCGGCGTGCCCCATGATTTTATTTGTTATGATGAGGCGCCAGCATTCAGTCGCAGCCAAGTAAAATTTATCTCAGGCTGGAATCGCAGCAGTAACCCAAATCAACGATGCCGCATACTTCTCCCAGGCAACCCACCACGGTCCTCAGAAGAACGATGGATCGTTGAAGAATTTGCGCCATGGCTTGATAATGACTTTCCAAACCCAGCACGGGCTGGCGAACTGCGATGGTATAGCTTTCTCAAGATGGAAGGCGACAAAGAAGCAAAGTTATGCTGGTTTGTGAAGAATGACCCGTTTGAACACAATGGCGAGATGATCTATCCTCGCTCGCGTACATTCATTCCTGGCCGTTTGTCAGACAACCCAATCCTCTCGAAAACTAATGACTACAAAGCCACTCTGCAATCGCTTCCCGAACCGCTTCGATCTCAATTACTCTACGGCGACTTCAGCATCGGCACTTCGGAAGACCCCTGGCAGGTGATTCCGACCGCATGGGTGCGCGAAGCACAGAAACGATGGCGACCAGGGCCACCCGAAGACTCGATGATGACCGCGATGGGCGTTGACCCGGCATACGGCGGCAGTAATGCGACGGTGATTGCCTGCCGTTACGGCGATTGGTTCGCGCCTCTGCTCAAGTATCCTGGCGAATCGACGCCGGATGGAGAATCTGTTGCGGCCCTGGTTATTCGGGCACACAAGGATCAGGCCGTCGTGAACGTCGATATTGGCGGGACTGCTGGCGGTGCCGCTTATGAAGCACTCAGGAAACAAAAATGGCTGCATACGACGCCGATCAACAATAGCTCGGCTGTCGGAGGCTTCCGTGACCGCAGTGGACAGTTGAAGTGCAAGAACATCCGGGCCGCTTCGTACTGGAAGCTCCGCGAAGCCCTCGACCCGAACGGGCCTATCAAGCTGGCGCTTCCTCCCGACAACATGCTGCTGGCCGACCTCTGCGTGGCGAAGTACACCATTACAGGGGCGATCCAGCTTGAGGAGAAGCGGGACATCATCGCCAGAATCGGCAGATCGCCGGATGCAGCGGATGCCGTTGTCCTCGCCTACTGGGCCACCCCGCAGCCGATTGTCGGAGGCTTCCGTGTTCTCTACACGAAACCGGGCAACCAAAAATTCCGCGTCGTGGTATGCTCGTGGCTAGAGTTGGCTGCACTCGCCATTGAGGAGCAAACAGCTGTCGTCGTCGGATTTATAGATGTTCCGCATATTGGCGATGAGTTGTTACCCGTTCCATCAAAACTAGACAACATGCTGGAAATGGTAACGGTGCGCTGCGCCGACCTGGCGCCAGAAGAGACGCGAGAGAAGTGGGGCGAACTCGTTGAGCCGTGGAACAGAAAACTTGAGGACATAGTCGCTTCCGAGGACGACGGGAAACGGATGTGGCGAGTGCTGTTCAAGCATCGAAGTCCTTTTGCACAAGTCATGGTTTTTGTGGATAATGGAGGAGACGACCGGCGAGCTCTGTCAGCCGCCTACGCTGTCTGCGATGCCATGCACCTGAATAGGAAAGAATCGGTCTGGCAGACAGGCGGAACGCAACTGATCGAACAACCACCGAATAGGCATGTATACGGCGTGGTCAGGGCGGCGAGGCATCGAGTAGTGGAGTAACGACAAGGAGAATGTTATGTGGCATCCGTTTGCCAATAGCCCACAAGAGAAGGCTTACAACAGTGAAGCTCATGAAGTCCTCTTCGGCTACGGAGCCGGCGGCGGGAAGACCTCCCTGTGTGTAGGATTGGCTGCCACCATGCACCAGCGATCTTTGCTGCTCAGGAGAGAGCCGACGCAATGCGCGGATATGATCGACACATTGCTTCGTGTCGTTGGCAGCAACGGTAAGTGGCAGAGGCGCGGGTGTGGTGGAACGATGGTCATGGACGATCGGCGGACTATCGCCATCGGCGGATGCGAAACGGAAGACGACAAATTCCAGTATGCCGGAATCCCTTATGACCTCATCGCGCTTGACGAGGTTGCATCGTTCACCAAAGCGCAGGTTGACTTTATTTTGGGATTAAATCGCAGCGATGATCCAGCCCAGCGGTGCCGGATATTGATGACTGGCAACCCGCCGCTGCCAACAAACGAACATTGGTTGACAAGATGGTTTGCCCCGTGGTTGATGATGGACTGGGCTCAATCTGGAGAAATCCTTCGCGGCCGAACCGTAATAAAAGCCACGTTCCGCGACAATCCATACTTGGCGGCAAGCGAATATGGAGATGCGCTCTTAGCACTACCTGAACCGCTTCGCTCGTCTCTTGCTGGTAGCTAGGCACCGAGTAGTGGAGTAATCAATGGCACTCGCTGACGCAATCGCATTGATCGCCAGTCAGATTGAGGAAGAGGCGAAAGACATCGCCGATCCCAAAGACGCTGGAAAGTCTTATTGCGCCATGACGCTCAAAAGTCTCGCCCGCCAGCTGCGAACTGCGTTAGCGGCAACTAAAGGCGAGGAGAAGGCTGCGCCGCAAAAGCAGCAAATAGCTCCCGAGTTGCAACACTTTATCGAGATAGAAAAGGCGCGAGTCGAGTTGCGTGAACATCGCAAAAGAGTTAATATAGAAGAATCGCACGACAACTACGCCACATGCCTCGGCGGCAAGTCTGACGGCGTTCAGGCACCCATCGCCGACATGCCGGATGGTGCGAAGACGATAATCGACGGCGAGGTATACCAACTAAAAAGTGGCAAATTAGTGTTTGTGGAGGCGAAGAAGTAATGGAAGGCTACCGCGACTCTTACGACGACGAATCACTTCCGAAACAGAATGAGAGCCAGCACCGCCAATTCGTCGTCGTCGAACAAATGCCCATATCTCTACTGGCGTGGCTCAAAGGGCGAAGGCCGTTGTCTCAAGGAGAGATAGCCAGAGTCAAGGAAGAGTTCTTTGAGATGGGCGTTCACGCCATCATTCTGCCGCCGGGGGCGTATCTTGGGTAGGCACGTCAACACTTGGAGGAGGCGCCTCGATAAACTCTATTTCCTTCGGTTCATCCTCTCTCTTACGCCGCGACTCAATACGCCTCGCCATATCCATTATCAACTCCATCCTCTTCTCTTCCGAGATCGCCTCAGCACGGATCGAAGTCGGTTCGCCATCGAGCAACTGTGCGATGTCCACTGCCACTTTGAGCGCTGAGAACCGCGCTTGTAGCGGCGACTTCTTGATGTCGGCATCCGTCGTCAACTCCAGTATGCGATCTGCCACCTTCAAAAGCCTCTTGGCAATAAACTTGCGGTGGTCCGCCGCAAGTTCAGGAGGAAGTATGCGGGAATTGAACTCCGGATTCTTGATCCACTTCGCAAGAGTTTGCTGGCTAATGTTCAGTTTCTTGGCCGCCGTGGCAATAGGCACATCGCCCATAGCGTAAAAAGCGTCCAGGGCAACCTTGATCTCTTCCGGTTTATACTTGCTAGTTCTTTTGTTCATAACAAAGAGACCCGCTATAAGCACGCGCCCTGTTATTCTGAGTCGTCACCCCCGCACCAGAACTATCCGACAAATTACCTCCGCCAGTGTGCCACACACGATACTACTTCCGTCAGCCAATTGACAGTTGCACTTTCCATCCTCAGTGAATGACAGTGCTAATGCGAAGCCGCGTTTCGCCAACTCCCTCCACGCCTTCACCGCCGCATCGATAGATGTCGAGTAGTACGGAAAAGTGATCTCGCATGGCTGAGCCTTGTATCCAGCGTCACCGTGGCACTCGTAACAAAAACTGTAACCGCAGCGCGTGCAAGCCGGCCCGTTGTGCGGCAACGGGTCGGCATCCATTGCCCACATATCGATCTTGCCCTTCTCGTCCAACTTCCAGTCATGCTTGTCGAGCACCCTCAGATCGTCGCCCATCCACTCCGCCACCGCTCGGTCCACCTCGCGGCCTACTGCGATCACGTCATCCATCATCACTCCCCCCACATAAATGCCTTGACGCAACCGCCCAATCTTAGTACGAATAAGCGGGACCGTCAATAACGAAACATGAGGATAAATTCCGATGACGAAATGGATAGAGTGGTTGAAGGATTGCCTGTTTCCCGCACCGCCAGCGTCGGTATGCCAAACATGCGGGCTGCGCATTCCTGGGACGTGGAAATACAGGGCGGCACCGTGGGCGCCGCACTGCCCCATCTGCGGTCCAATCAAGGTGAATAAATGACCGAAAAACGAGGGCGAGGGAGACCACCCACCGGAAAAATAGCCGTCAAGGTCCGACTCTCGCCCGCCGAGCTGGCGACCTGCCTTCGCCACGGTGACAACGCCCAGGAAGGCATCAGCCGCATCATCGGCACCCAAATCCTATTCGACCAGGGGCTCGCCACCCGCACAGAAACAACACTCGCTTATCCCGAGCCGCCGCCAGTCACAACGCACGTCCGCTGGGTCTGCAAAGCACTGAAATGCTACACCCACCCAGCCAACTACGGTGACTTCTGCTCCGAGTGCAAATCACCGAGGCCCGCATGACAACCAAAAAAACAGGACGACAACGCAAAAGCAAAACGTTAATCAAACTCAGCCTCACCGCCGCCGAGATTCTCGCCTGCCTACGCATCTCCCCCACTACCCAACACGGCATCATTCACCTCATCCACCAGAGTCCAACCTACGCACACTCCGAGGAAAACAACGTCCCAAAAAACAAACCAATCAAACGACGACGCAGCGCTCACCGCATCCCCGTCAAAATCATCCTCACCGCCAATCAAATCACCATCCTCCTACGCTTCGGCGAAACACCACAAAAAGGACTCCTCGCGCTCATCACCCAAAAGGACAACACCGGCAAAGGACGAGCCAACGGAAAAGGCTTCAAACGCGGAGAATACAACAAATGGCTCGAACGCAGAAATACCCTCGCCGCTTGGCAAAACGTCCAAAACGCCAAACTAGCCAAAAAAAATGCCAAACTTAACAAGTTAGCAAGCACTAACATAAGCCAAAAAACACCCGATGAAACTGGACGCCAACCTGACGACTCTGGGGTCGATGAGGCTGGTGGTGGTGTTTCAGATTGACGAGACGGCGTAGCTGGAGGGGCGTTATGGCATGGCACTGCGAGTACGTTGCTGATAGCTTCGTGCCCAACTGTGACGAATGCAGTAAAGAAGGTCCGTGGTTTCCCTCGTTTGCAGAGATGCTGACCGGGATCGTAGCCGATGGGTGGTACGTCAGCCCAGAGACGTTCCGTTGCGAAAGTCCTCAAGTGTTCCTGTGTCCCAAGTGCCGATCAGCCAAGGACAAGGAGGCGTCATGAGTGATGGCGAGTTCCCTGTCAATAACAAAAAGGTATTGACAGATTGACGGGAGGATTCTATGGTATGCGCATGCTTACCTCAAAAGACATTAAAGAGCTTCGTGCAAAGCTTGGGATGTCACTGACTGCGTTCGGTTACGGTCTTGGCGTCAGCGCCGGCGCGGTGGCTAGCTGGGAGGCCGGAAGGCGATTCCCGAAGCACGCCACGATGGTCAAGTTGATCGAAATGGCCGAGAAGGCACGCAATCGCGGAAAGGTGCCGCCTGGAGGTCAATTGTGAACAACAGATCGGTGACCCTCGATCTGTCCGTGTCGGACGACCACTATCAGCCGGTCCTGGACGCAATCCGGCGATACCGAATGTGCTGCCGTCAGGTGTACGCCGCAGTCCTGCTCGGCGAGACGGCCGGGGCCGAAATCACCGATGGAGAGGCCAGCCTACGACTGACTCCTCGGTCAGAACGGGCGAAGGTCACGCTCGGCGCGGCCCTCGGCAGCGCCAGTATCACGAAACAGGAACAGACCGGGACTCGCGGCGAAGGCGCCGGGTTCAAGGTCAACGTCGGCAAGGGCCTTGGGTATGAATGTAGGTCGTGGGTGCTGCAAGAGCTTTATCCGACCGCCCTGTCATTTGTTTGGGATTCGATTCGCCGCGACGTGACGACTGTCTGGACCAGCGGAGACCCCGAGTTTCCCAAGGCGAAGCGCGGCTGGCTCGCGCTCCAGGGGGCGCGTGGCGTGGCTCAGTTCCACTGGAGAGGCATTGGTTTCCCGGTGGCTACGGCTAGGCCGAAATTGTCTGGTCACGCGATCACGCTGAAATGGGACCGTGAATTAGGACCAGTGGAATTCTCCGTTGGGAAACTAGACGCCGGGCGATGGTACGTCTGGAAACAGGTGTGCGCCGCTGCCGACGGCTGGGCGGCCGGGACTCTGTTTCTGAACGAGAGAGATGGCAAAATCCGCTGCTCTATCAGCTACACTCGCCCCGATGTCGTGTCTCAGGTTGACCAGTGCCGAGTGTGCAGGGTGCGGATGCGTGCTGACGACATTCTCCTCGTCGGCCCCGACGGCGAGACAACCTACGACACCATCAGCACGGTAGAGGCCAGAGAACGGCTCACGGAATTGCGCGTTCGCCGCGGGCGCTGGGAGCGGCGGCGTGAGTCGCTGGGGTCGCTGCGTAAACCGTGGGGGATGCACAGGTCGTGGCGAGGTGTGCAAGAGCATTTGTCGGCGCTCACTCTCCAACGCGAGAGGTTTCAGGCGGATTGTAACCACGCCTGGAGTCGCCGCGTGCTGTCGCGGGCGCTGGCATGGCGGTGCGGAGTTGTTGAGGTCGAGGAATTCCCCGACGGGATCGGACCGCATCCGTGGTCGTGGCCGCAATTCGCGGCCAATCTGAAATACAAAACGGCGGTACGCGGCATCGTGGCGCGAGCCGTGCAAATCACTCCGGGCTGAGAAGCCCGGAGCGACGGTCCACCCTCGGACCATAGGCCGGCTCCACGTTGGGCAGGCAAACCAGCCGATTGGCTGGCTCCCGCGTTTTTCTTTGACAACTCGTATGGGCGAAACACGCGTGTTTTCCAGGGGCTCGCCCTGGCGCGTGGGGGCGAGGGGATCGGTGCTCTCGTCCGCTGGCGCCGAGCCGAGTCACGCGCAGGGGCGAGGGGAGCTGGTTGAGCAATACGGGATCGAGGTCGTGGTCACGCCAATGTGCGTGGGGGCGAGGGGTTGACGCCTGGCTCTCAACTCGGAAGCCCGACGTCCCATCATTCCATTCTGATACCATCGAACTGCTCTCCTTTCAGGAGAAATGGACCGGCGAGCGACGAAATTTCGTCTTCGCCGGCCGAATGACGTTGACAGTGGAAACCACGTCATGCAGAATGATGGCACCGGGAGCGCAGGCGACTCCCGGTGCCCATGCCAATGGGATGAAAAGGCTCGTGGGATGCCCGCGATCAACGGTCCCATGAACCACGATTTCGCCGACTGCAAGGACGACGGCTTTCCCTGAGAAGTAAGCCGTCGTTCTGCTTTTGTCAGGGGCCGGTCGGTCGGCCCACGGCGGTTGTCATTCGGCAGCAAAGCCCTCTTGGGACGCCACCG
>ERZ1292642.282-Hain-H14-01um-R1-282-length-33588-cov-7_pt1 | contig 33588 bp, 49 predicted proteins | sample MGYA00564403_ERZ1292642 | MGnify/ENA primary metagenome ERZ1292642 (study PRJEB36523, sample SAMEA6512643) | groundwater metagenome | collected 2019-01-09 | study: AquaDiva: Metagenomics assemblies of 32 groundwater samples
TTATTAAGTTGTGTATCAGTAACCCAACCAGAAGTAGTCGATTTACCACTTCTTACTAATACCTCTGTTATAATGTTTGATGAATTCATGTTATATAATTTGATAAGTAAATGTATATGACCAATCTTGTGCAGTTACATCTGTAGCAATCCACTCAATTTGTGCCGTATCATTTGCTACCACACCATTAATAGCGGCCCCCTGACTTACAATACTTCCACAAAAGGCCACCCCTGCGACATCCTCTACTGCCCCAATATTTGACGCAATAGGAAGGCTAATTTCAAAGTTAGTAGCAGTAGCCGTAAGTGTAGGATTAGCATTAAATCTTCCCGATACTGTTACTGTATTTCCTACCCTTAAATATTGAGCCTCACTTGCTGTTGTAGTTGCATCAAGATTAGTTTCACTTGTTACTCCTGGAGAATATGTCCCAGATGTTATTGTGCCAGTAGGATTACCAGTAAATGCAGGTGTTGTTAAAGATGGAGTATTATTAAATACCGATAGTCCTGTTCCAGTTTCATCACTTAATGATGCTAATAGTTGAGCGGATGTAATAGAGGCACTTGCTGTGCCATAAAGGGTTCCTGAGGTGGGCACAGTTACATTAGTAGCTCCTGTAGTTGTTAGTGTAAGTGAATTAGCCCCAGAAGTAATTAAATCAGCTGCTAAAGTTAAGTTTCCCGACAAATCAACTGTTCTGTTTGCATTAGATACGTCCAATGTAAGTGTTCTAGCTGCAGATAATACTGCGCTAGAGGTTGGAGTGATAGTTACATCAAAAGCAGCGGAAGTATCTCTAAGTGCAAGACTAGTAATTCCTGATAGAGTTCCAGATGTTACTCCACCAAGTGCTAATGATAAATCAGATAATTGATTTACGCTTAAATTATTAGTATTAATTCCAATTCCGCCCGTTCCCCCAAAAACCTGAAATGTTGCAAAGCCTGACGATGATATATTTTGTTGAATAGTATCAAATTCAACATAATTTGTTGCGAGCGGAGCACCAGAAGAATGATAAAGACTTATAAAGCCGATGGTATCAAAAGTAATATTTGCCGTTAGCCAAGTACTCCAGCCAGCATTATTAACATTGTATTGGAATTGTCCAGGTTGCCATCGTAATTGAATTGGAAACCATGTATTGTAAATTGTGGTAACTATATTTGTAATAGATGTACCATTGCTTTGTGCATAAGTGATTTTATTATCTACATCACCATTAATACCAATCCATATATTTCTTCCTACACTACTAACAGGACTACCAGCAACTTCTCCCATCCAAATGTAAGCTGAAGCAAGCGTACTACTCCCTACAACTTTTGCAAAAATAGTTATTTGACCAGATGCCAGTGCAGTGCCTGCTTTATGATTTAATCCACCACTAGTAGTATCAGAAGTTCTAATTGCCTTAGCACCTTCGTATACATCAGCAGCTTGAACTTCGTATCCACTATCACTACTAGGACTAGACGCGTGAAGTACCCAAGAACCTTGTCCACCCAAATGATCAGTGGCATAACTATTAAAATTATCTGTAAATAAACTTACACTAGGATAGGCAGTTGCGATAAGTATTTTATTAGCTCCATTTGCTGTTGAATATGTGGTAGTAGTTTGAAAAGCTGTTGTTGAGGTTGATTTATCAAAATAAATATATGTAGTATTCGTCATATTACCAGTATTACTAGCGGTAATTGAGAAACTATCTCCACTAACTACAACTAAAGTCCCTGCTGACCATTGTACTGTATCGGAGTCGGTAGCTGAAAATACTCCAGAAAAGTTCCAGTTTTGAATAGCCAGGTCGCTATCTGGAAGGATATTATTAATCTTTACAGGATGAACATCAAATAGTTGCCCGAGTTTTTTAGGAGCAATTATAGTAGATTCTTGAGGACTTGCGAATGGAAAGTCTAGTAGCTGTTCTTGATTTTTTTCTTCGTTTTTATATATTTTCATACTAATGTTCTTCGACTGATTCCCCTAAGTATCCGATTAATGCGGTTACTTCTGGGGTGCTATTACCCGATGGTTCTAATTCTAACCCTATTTCGTATGTTCTAGCGTCTCCTGTGATAGTAAATTCTGCTTCTGTTGCGTCAGTTGTTGTAAAGGCAGTAGATGATCCTCCTCCAACCCTAGCATATCTCCAACCTGTCCCTTGACTTCCTGATTCACTTTCTGATGTCGTTCCCCTCTCTTGTTTATAAATAACACTTAACTGAGTTCCAGAAGGTAATGGTTCCATAACAACCTTTTGTGAAATATAGGGTTTTTTTAAGTGTGGGCTTCCTCCATTAAACTCTAATCCCTCATATCTGGCAGATGCTCGTGTAGAGGTAGAAACCATATCAATTCCGTAGTAAGTTGTTGATCCAGCTGTCTTATAAGAAGCGAATGCTGCTGAAGAATTTACCCAAACTGCTCCTATTTCACTTATAGTATTTCCACTAACAGTCTCTGACAATCTAAATTCATGATTTAGGGCAAATGGTCTATTTATATTCCTTCTTCCATAAGAATAAATTCCCGATTGATCTCCTGCTCCATAGATACCGAAAAGTGCTAAATCATTATAAATTGAAACACCTCCAGGATTACACTGTCCACCTGCTGGAATTGAATTTAATGGTGCTGTATTGGCAAAGTCAGAATAATATATCTCTCCAGTAGTACCTCCTTGTAATAATAATCTTTCAGTATCTATCATGGCGTTTACACCCTTAACTGGTATTTTTTTCTTTTGTATCCAATTAGTAGCAGTATCAATCCAGCTCCAAATATGACCTTCCTCTGATTCATCTATTCTTTCTGAACCCATAAGAACATAGTCATCTCTTTCTTCTAAACATTTTATAATATTCCCTGGTCTTAGATTCATATCAGCTGGATCAAAACTCCCATCATATTTAATCGTTGCCAAGAAGTTCCCGTTTGCTATACATAGATTTCCCCCCGCATTCCTCATAGTGTGATAATCTGCTGAATCTAAAGTAGTTTTATAATCCTGTGTTACTACTGAAGCTGCCCACGGAGTATCTGGTGATCCGTCAATTCCCATACGAGCAATAGATGTATTAGTAGCCCAGTATAAATAAGTACTACTAGCATTACCACTTACTCCCCACTGTGCAGCCCCCTTAATTTCTCCATTTGAATCATTATAAACAAAGGTTACTACAGGATCATCTACTTTACCTGAAATAGCATAAATTGAACCAGCATTACCAAAGGCATAAGTAGTTCCATCTCTTGCATTGACTGTATATTTAATAAGATCATTCACAAGTGAAGAGGTTTTTATTCCTAACATAGTCCAATTACAAGATAAACTATCTCTTCGCTTGTGAATATCCATGCCATAAGCATATTTAAAGGCACCTGGTATTCCTACTGTATTTTCATCCGAAATCCCCCCTCTAAATTTTTCTATAATATATGGAATCATTAATATTCAAAATACATTAAATCTGGTCTAAAATATTTTGCCCTTAGATGATATTTATCTGATTCTTGTAGTTTTAACTTTCTCCAATCAACCTCTTTACAAAGTTCTAAAAATAAATCTTTAATCCTTTTGTCTTCTAACATCGCCAATAATACCCTTCTTAATAATCTAATTCTACCCCTCATATCCTGTGTTACTTCGGCCTGTTCTAATACTTCTAGGGCCGTTTCAAAATCTTTTATAGGATTGCTGAACAAAAATCTAGACCACCAAGAAGACGGATTAAATATATCTATAAGGAAAAAAATACGGAATCGATAAGCATCATCTTCGGATATAATAAATGTCAAGGTTTTTTTAAGTGGTTCAATCATTGTGCTTTCGGGATGCCTTTTTTCTAATACAGTCATTGCTCTCCATAATTCTCTCACGCCACTGAACATTTTTTCGGGAGGTAGCATTTCATATTCTAAGTCCTTGGTTATGGCAAATATACTCTGTAGTCTACGTTTTACCTCATCAATCGTTTCTTGTTTGCCTTTTCCATCTTCTAAACATTGCCAAGCATAGTTAAATATCTGATTTTTTATTTCGTGCTTTAAAACTGATAAAGCTCCGTATCCTCTGCCTTTATAATTTCCAAATAAAAGATATGCTCTAGGGAATCCTGGAAAATCATACTTTTCCCTTTTTTCTCCCTCACCCATTCTCATTATTGTCGCTCCGTCCTTGTTAGTAGTAATAATAGCGGAAATCGCATCATCTTTTTTCCAATAATTTACCATATTCATGCTTAATGGGGTTTTTCTCATTAATCTAAAGAGCTTTCTTAATATCCATCGCTTGATAAAATATATATTCATCTCATTTTCTGACATCTGGTAGAGTTTCGCTGTCAGACTAGAACTCTACCTAAATGAGTATTTAATTACTTAATACTTACATTGAACCCAATAATATAGCAGAATTCTTTCTTCTTAGTTTTGGAACTAAAGCTCCAAACAAGAATAAGCCCTGATATTTCTTAGCAAACTGATTCTCAGCATCAACAACCCTTGATTCGCTCCACTTATCCGCAAATGTTAATGCAGACATATGGTGACCAGGAATTTGATATCCTGTTGTTCCAGTTACTGGTACGGTATCAGCACCTGTTCCAGTAGAAGTAGACAAAGATGCACGAGTTGATACTCTAGCTCCTTGTGCTACATAAAGGTCAAATGCTCCTAATCGTCCAGCTTTTCCGTTAATAACCATCTCCTTGTATATGTCAGCAATACCATTAGGCTGCAATTCTGAAGCCTGTCTGATAGTTGTCATAACCCAAGGGGGAACAGTCATTTTTCGGTTATCAGCTGGAGTTTCGTTATCGTCTAATGCTTGAGCTAATAAAGTAACCTGATCATAGATACTAGCTGCAGATACGGCAGTCGCAATAGCGGCTTGTATTTCCCAGCCAAATCCTGATTCGGCTACCCAAGCTCCAACATCATTTCCAGCATGGTCAGTATACTTAGGGAAAGTTACTCCGTCTCCACCGAATACACCTCTTAAGGTATAATTCTCGGCAAAGTCTGGTCCAGTTGTAGTTTCATCCCATTCGGTAATAGCTACTGTATCAGAATCTGTAATAGAAGAAATCCTCCAGAAAGGTGATACAATGGCGGCAGTTGACTTTAATCTAATGCCCTTGTATAGCATTGAGTTTTCAAATCCACCAAAGTACAAGACTCCATCTAGTTCGTTTTCTACAGTTGAAGTAGTTGGTGTAACTACGGTCGAGGCTTCCACTATATTGATGTTTCCACCAGTAGCAGAAGTTGTCAAAGATGCCATAGTCCCCGTTGATCCCGTTATCCTAAAGTTAGTACCAATCCAGTTTCCTGCTTTTGTACCTGAAGCAAATTTCTCAAGAGCATAAGCATCAACTACTGCGGCTAACTTCTGAGATTCCTGTTCTATCATAGATTCAGGAATATCAGTAGCATAGGTAAAGATGTCCTCTAATCGGTCTAGAGAAATGTTGTAATATTTTCTCTTTTCAACAGTCAACTGTTCTTCGGTATCGACTACTCGCATTACGGCCATATCCGTACCTACTACATAGTCTCCGAGTTCAGCATCGTTTAAGAAAGAAAGAATATTTACTCTGTCTCCTGGTTTTTTGATTTCGCCCTCATAATCTCTGTTGGCGATTGCATCAACCACAGAACCAGCATACATTCTTTTTAGTACCTTACTAGAGAACTGTTCTCCAAAATTTGTTAAATCCATTTTTGTGTGTTTTTTATCCCCTCTGCGACCTTAACCAGAAATCTTAATCTGGTCTTTTTTAAGCATATCTTGGTACTTCCTAAAATTGTTTTCCCTTAAATGCTTAACCTCGTCAGAAGTCATTGTGCCATAAGAAGGTGTTGCCTTTGGCCCACTTGTTGAGGCCTCTAACCCCTTTCTTTTGGGTTCTAGCAATCCTTTCTCAGTTAAGAAAGCTTTAGCAGCTGTTCTCACATTCATCCCTTTATTTTCGGGATCGTCTCGGAAGTCTTCAAACTCCTGCCACATATCCTTTAACATTGGGTTGGCAATTAGAATGTCCTTTTTAGTAAGTTCTCCTTTAACTTCAGATAATTCTGATGTTAAGGATTTAATCTTATTTTCAAGGACTTTCCCTTCATCTGACCAGGCTTCTTGTTCAGAAGGAACAGAGGATTTAATAGTATCAAGTTCTTCCTCAACTAATTTAGCTTTTTCCTCTGCCAATCGCCTCTTCTCCCGTTCTTCTTGTAAGGACTTGAGAAGCTCTGTTGGTTCGGTTTTGCTTCCTGGTTGAGCAGGTTGTTTTATCTCCTCTTCAGGTAAAACTTCCTGTTGTGTGGCGTTTGGGGCCTGAGGATTTGTCAAATCCACATTAACGACATTTTGATTTTCCATTTTTGTATTTTAACGGCTACCGCCAATTTTAATTTTATAATTTACTTGCACGAACTTCTAAGTCCCCTGTACTATTTATACCTGTATCTTTTAAGCATTTATGCAGAGCTAAAAAGTCTTCTTTCGTTTCTGGTACTGGGTATTCAAATGCTTCTCTTGGAGTAATTACATTTTCATTTTCATCTACTTGTATTTCTCCAGTAGTTCCATTAGTCAACATATCTTCAGCGCTTATTTTTTTTGGTCTTCCCATATTATTTGTTTATTAAAGGGTTACCTTTGGGCAAGTTAATAGATTTCCCTTGCTTCATACCAAATGCAGGACCTTTATCTAAGTTCTTATTCTCATACTTTGCCTCCATATTCTTTTTTTCTGATACGACCTTTGAATTTTTTAATGTTCCTAAATTAAGATTTCCCATGTTATTTTTTCTTATTTTTCATAGCAGCCTTTTTGGCAGCTGCACGACCTTTTGCTGTATATGGAAAGTGTTTTACTTTCCCCTTAACTTTTATTTTTGGCATATTTTTTAGTTTGTTTTTTATTTAATACTCTCTCTCCTTTATGAAGATAGGCAACCATATTCTTTTTTATTTTGCCACCTTTCTTAAAAGAAGGAATTTCCAACCTTTTCTTCATTTTTGTGCCTAACTTACCCACTTGGCTACCCATTATTTTTTTGCTTACTTCTTTTTTAAATTTTCCGCCCAAATTGTACCATGCCATATTATTTATATTTAATTATACTTCCTCGTATATTTTGTTTACTCATTGTTTTAACAGTTGTTCGATATGTTGTTCTAACGACCTTTTTGCTTGTTTTGGACTGTCTATAGCCGATAATAATAATTTCCAAACTGTATGATAGGGTATTAATTCTGATTTTTTATTTGTTTCAATTCCGTAGTCAGCCCATTTACTCTCAATTATGCCTATTTGACTTTTACAAAAATTCTTAATATCTTCTATATTTAATTCTTCTTTTGCTAAAATCTCTTGCCATACTTCGTATGTTTTTCTTTCTTCACCATCCAATTCTTTTACATCTTTTATCTTTCTTTTGGCTAATAATTTATTTAGTAAGCTCATAAAATAAAACAGGAATCCGAGTGGATCCCTGCCATTGTTTGGTTAAGGAAATATTATTTTTAAATTGTTATTTTAATTATATGCATTAAAACGATATTGTCAAGTCTTTATCCTACTCCCATCAAAAGCAATGTTGGTCTATTTTTTATAATTGATACAACAACAGGAGAAACTGTAAATGTTGGTGTTGCTACAATAGCTATTGCTCCAGTAAGTGCAGTAGCTGGAATGGTTGCAGTAATAGTTTCTGTTGCAGTAATATTATAACTTGCAAAAGCACTTAATGTAATGGTAACGACCGTATCTGATGTTCTGACTACTGCAGTAACTACTTCTCCTGCTTTGACTACAGCATCCCAACCATTTGCTTCACTTTGTGCAGAATCAATTCCATTAATTATGTTTTGTCTTTGAGCATCAAAAGTTGCTCCAGCAGTAACCCATGTGTCTCCTGTTAAAGTTAATATAATTGTTTTTCCTCCATTTACTATATTAGTCTCTGTAATGCTCGCAGTAACAGTTCCTGTTAATGCAGCACTAGCAGATTGGTATAAAAAATTTATACCTTGAATTACAGGAGGAAATGGTTGGGACCTTCCTAGTCTTGCCATATTAGTATGTTGATGCCCTATTTACTGATTGATAAATAAATAAATTTTTAGAAAGTTGTTCTTGTTTAGTCAAAAGCCCTATATAAGAAAAAGTAATACTTCCAGACGTATTTGGAGTAACAACCTTATAATTCAGTTGATCTAAACCACTACGTATGCCGGCCTTATTTGTATTATCAGTTTTTAAACCCGTTTGACCCGCATTATAAGAAACAGTTACTGCACTATCTACTCCATTATCTCGAACTCTAACAACTGTTGCAGATGTAGTTATTGTGTTTGTGGTAACATAAGAACCTAGTTGTTGCGCAGTTAAACTAAATCGTGGTCGGACTTGCGTACTAGCTTCTATTGTATCAAAAACTAAATCTCCAGCGCATCCTGCATAGGTTGTCGTATTAAAAAGTATTGAAACACCGTCAACGCTAGAAGCCATTATAGGAGAAAATCCATTAACATTGGTAGTTTTAACCAAGTGGCAAGATATTATTTCTACCGTCATAGTCAAAGAAAATCCCATATCGGTTGAATCAATCAGATAATAATTAAAGTCATCACCAATACCAATACTATCAGTATTTGACGCATCCTCTTTTGCTCCTGTTTGACCACCTAAATAAGTAACGGTCATATTCCCATCGACTCCATTCACTCGTGTTCCAAAACGACAATCATCTGTACCCGTATTACTACTAACATATACATAAAATTTTTTAGCAGTAAATGTTTGACCAGCACTAAATTTTGTAGGGTTTTCAGTTGTATTTTCAATCAATTGACCATTCATAGCATTATAGACAGCAGACGTTACACTTATCATAGTAGGTCCCCTAGAAGCTACAATAGTTATTACTGAATTAGAATTTGTGAGAGTTGGGATAAGAGTAATGGCTGTAGCCCCTAATGTAAAAATCGCATCTCCACCTGTACTAAGATAATAATTAACTTCATCGGTGACAGCATAATCTATTGCACTATTATTATTTTCCTTTATACCCGATTGTCCTATATTGTAAGTTACTGAACGAGACGTATCTGCCCCACTTTTTCTTAATGTAATAGTACAATTAAATGACTCTGGAGCAGTTATTACGTAACAATAAAGATAGCGCAATCTCATAGTCAATCGTACTCCTATCTCAACATTGGCTTCGATACCTGCATCACCAGTAGCAGCACCAGCAATTGGATAAAAAAAATCAGAAACTGACCCAGGATTACCAACATTAGGTGTTAGTGTATTTGCCATATTATAGAATGTTTACTTTATTAATCCCAAATTTCTCTTGACATTTTTGCTGAATTATTTTTCTATTCTCATCTGAAATATTAGCCCCCTTAATCTCAAAACTCAAGACCCGATCCTTACCATTACCCGTAAATGCCCATTTATATTTCAGCTTCTTTTTCCATCCTACTCCTGCTGGTTCATCATCTTTATTAAATTTCTGTTCATGCAATCCAAAATCAATACCTCTTTGACCAAGCAACATTGCTTCAATTTCATTTTTTCTTTTATTTTCTCCATCGGGATTTGCATACAAAACTCCGTATACTTCATCATCTTGAAGGTCTTTATGAGCTTTACATTTATGCAAAACTTGTCCTCCGCCTATAATTTCAGTTCCATTATAAATTTCCTCGACTTCGCATTCGCACGTATCTGGTTTCCATGTGTTCATATTATTTTACACTTCTAATATTATTAGACTTCAAGTACTACATAGCAGTAAGCATTAACTGCTGTTGCTGCTGTTACTCGTATTCTTAATGATGAAACTGCTTCGACTGTCGGTTCTTGACCCAAAGGAAACTGTTTAACATACTGGTTAGTTGGTGCAATTAACTGTACATCAAACACCCTTCCAGCAGTAACACTTCCTTCTGCTGAACCAGTGTACCCTGTTGCTGCAGTTCCTAATGCAAAGTAAGTAGTAGATGTTGGATTATTAGGATTATCATATTTCACAAGATCAGTTGCATAATCATGTGCGGTAACAGTAGCAAATACTGTTCCTGTTTCTATTAGTTCACACTTAATTGGCGTGTCTGCTGCTGAACCATCAAAGGATATTCCCCATTCCTTTATTTTCATTTGCACTCCTGCTACTCCCTTAACCTGAAGTAGAGTTTTTATTGCTGTTCCTGTAGTTACAACTACTTGTGCTACAGATGTAGCGACTGCTCCGTTTGCTATAAAATATTGTGGCATGTTGTTTTATTTATTTGTTTTTATTATTCGACCTATACTTCTTTACTAAATAATGCACTAGCATACACAGTAGTTCCTGTAATATCAGGCATATCAACTGTCCATGCATTTGCCGCCACATCTTGTGGAATCGGTACTGGCAATGATATTCCTGCAGTTCCATTAGCTGGTACACTTACAGAAGCTACTACACCATTTGCTGTTCCTGCTCGCACATCAACAATAACTGCTACATCAGAACTATTTGCCATCATCACATAAATCAAATCGTGGAAAGTTGACGCTGATCCAGCTAATAATGTAGTTTCAGTCCCATTGGTAATAGTTGCATAAGATGTTTGGATTAGGTCTCTTACTTGTACAGGTCTTATTAATTGTCTACCAACATCATCAAAGGTAGCCTTAACTCTATCTCCACCTGCAACAGCAGTTGGATTAGCTGTTACTGCTACACCCCCAATCTTTAGTGGTGCATCTCCGTCATCTGCCGTATCATGTGTAATAGCACCCACAGCTATTGTAGAAGTTACAGAACTTGACACTAGTGTAGTGGGCAATGGGTTTGAACCTGAATAACCTATCCCCGTAGAATCTATAATGGTTGCAGCTATGGAATTAGTAATGCTTGTAACTACTACTGCGGGCATTGTTACAATATCAACATTACCGATATTATTGTCTCCAGCGGCAATTGAGGTTACATCCACATCTCCAATATCAACCCCACTATTGGCAGTTGCTTTTACAGAGGTAATTGAATCTCCTGCAACGATTACTCTTAAGGTTCTAACATCGGTTGCTCCCTGATCAGCAGCTAATCCTGCTTGACCCACAATAGGATTTACTTTAGCTCTATCTGATTCGTCCCAATCGTCCATTATTTCCACTGCAGTCTTAATTGATGTTATGTCTGCATTATCTATAGTTAATGAACCTCCAGCATCGCCAATAGGTACAGGATTTGTAGTAGTGTAAGCTACACCGCCACTATCTACTATATTAGCTGCTATAGAAGTATCAAACCCCGTAACTTTTACAGAATCAATTGATCCACTTAACTGTTGAACATCTAAGTGAGCAGCCCGTAACTCCGCATCTGTTAACCCAGAACCTCCAGTTTCAACTGAAACCCTTAGCCTGTCATCACCATTAATTAAATTAGAAGCTACCGTTGTTCTAAAAGCATCATTCACGCTTACGCTCCATGTATGACCTGATACCTGGTAAATAGACACATCATCTTGTGCAAAGTCCAAGTCTCTAACATCCAAGTCTGTTGCTGAAACTACCCATGGAGAAGTGCCTTGTGTAGCCTCAGTTGACCAACGTGCGCCACTTAATTGTGATACAGGAACAGCTGTAGCCCTAAGTTCAGAGTCAGTAAGTCCTGATCCACCTGTTTCTACTGATACTCTTAATCTATCGTCAGAGTTTATTAATGAACTTGCAACAGTAGTTCTAAACGAGTCATTTACAGAAACACTCCAAGTATGTCCAGAGACTTGATATGCGGATATAGAATCGCTTGCATTTACTAAATCTCTAATATCTAGATCAGTAGCAGACATACTGACTGGTACTGGATTTGAACCAGAATATTGAACTCCAGAGCTATCTATAATTGATGCGGCAACACTGTTTGTTATTCCTGTTAATGTAGTAACTGTTGCAATATTCCAAGTACCTGACTGTGTTGCTTCAGTAGACCATCTTGCTCCACTCACCTGCGAAACAGGTACTGCTGTTGCTCGTAATTCAGCATCGGTCAAACCACTGCCACCAGTCTCTACGGAAACTCTCAATCGATCATCGCTATTAATAAGGTTAGATACTACAGTGGTACGAAATGCATCGTTTACACTTACGCTCCATGTGGCTCCACTTACCTGATTTACGAACTGAGTTACATCTTGTTGAGCAACATTCACACTCCAGATAGCACCAGAGGCTTGAGCAACTGGTACAGAGCTTGCTCTTAATTCAGTATCAGTTAGTCCACTTCCTCCCGTTTCAACAGATACACGCAATCTTCCATCAGGGTTCATATAAGAAGCAAATGCTGAAGAATCTACTCCACCGATTCTTGATATTGCTCTCCCACCACCACCTCCACTTCCTCCACCTATATATTCGGGCCATTTCATTGGGTTTCCACTCGAATCTCTTAGTTCAACAGGCAATGGATTTGCTTTATCAATACCTTTTAAAGTAACTAGTCCTTCAATTGGCATATTACCTTCAGGCCATCTCATCTCAGGTATTCTGATTGTAGGCGGTGTATAGTTTATTGTTGATTCAGGTAGTTTGAATTTGCTTAATACTTCTCTTAAAGTTTTCTCAATACTATCAGTCTTAATTTCTGGCACCTTAATTTCATCCACAGTAACTTTTACATTTGCCTCAGGTACTTTTACGTCTTTAACCTCAACATTAACTTTAGCTTCAGGTACTTTAATCTCTGGTACATTTACTTGTATTTTTGAGAAAGCGTCCATTAACTCTTTCTTTGAGAGTTTTGTATTTGCAGCAATCTCATTAAAAACAGGCTTTAGTGTATTAGCCACTAAAGTACTAAAGTTCTTAATAAGTTCCTCATATCGTTTTCTTTCTTCTAAAGCTCTTCGTAATGCTTCTTGGGCTTGATGTTGTATGTTATGCATATAATTGAGTTAATTTATTTTGTATATCATTATCTATTTTAATTTCTTCTGGATTAATTCCAGGTTGTATTGATTGTGCTGATTGTTGTTGAGGTTCTTGAGGTTGTTGTTGAATTTGTTGTTGTTGAATTATCATCTGTGCCTGTTTCTCTGCCTCATCTACTTCTTGTAGTTCTTCTGGAGTTAAGTCTAATAATTCTAATTGTCTTTTCTGGGCAATTCTATTCAAAGCAGGATTGTTAGGAAATTGGCTTTTGACAAACATCCACTTTTGAATAGTCTTTACTTCATTTGCTTCTTGCTCAGAACTTGAAGATACAAATGGCTCATATCCAGCATCGCTAGTATAATCACTTTTAAATATCTTCTTTTCGTAGGTCTTTCCACTAGGACCTTGTTTGTATAATTTAATAAATTTAGGACCATTAGCTTTCATCATCTTGTCCCATTTTTTACAATATTCATACCAAGCTCTGCGATAAAATTTAGCCATAGCAGTAGTTCTTTCTCCTGCTTTGCCAACTAAAATTTGCACCTCGCCCAATGTTTGTTGTCCTTTTTCTGGTTCACCTTTTTCAATAGCAGTTGCTCCTGTGCCACGCTCTACGATTTGAGTTAAGGTATTAATTGCCTCTAAAGTGTCATCTAGCCCACTTACTTCAACAGGCATAATGACATCAGTTATCTTGCCTGTTTGTGATAGCGGTGGAGCTGGTAATTGCATTCCAGGACCAGGTGTGAATGTCTGTGGTGTATAACCTCCAGAAGCAGAAATCCAGTGCATCTGAAAGTTTTTTAAAGTTCTATTTTCAATTAATTGTGAAAACCAAACATTAATTATCTTATTAGGTACACGAACTAAATCAGCTATTGAGTCTGGATAAACATCATTTACATCAGGATCTTCAGACCACCTTACACAAGGCCAAAAGTCTATTCCTAAATTCTCTTGCAATGTTTCGTTATACAACTCAATAGTATCATTAGCATATACTATTACTCTTCTTACAAATTCTTGTTTTTTTGTATCCCATATTTTAGTAAAATGTTCTGTTAAATTAACCAACATATCCCCACCAGCGTATAAAGAAAAATCAGCATGACTGATTCCCATATCTCTCAATCTTTCCATTTTCTTTTCCCATTCCTCTTTATTATGACTTCCCTGTAAAATACCTTGCGGACTATCTGCAAACATTTTCAAATCATCTTTACCTTCTTTAGTATATTTCGGGTCTGCTAAAATATCCCTTACTGGTCTGAATATATTTTGTTTAATAATGTATCTAGCAGAGTCCACATCCCATGGATTAGTAAGTGGGTCAATTAGAACATCCCACGGATCAGATACAGAACATACAATTCCATTATCACCTACATTAAGCCACTTATATGAGTGTCCATATAGAAGAACATTATTCTTATCTAATACATCAATTACCTCGAGGTTGTTATTTTTTAAATGGTCATTCCAAACTTCTTGATATATTAATTCCTTCTCTTCGTCTCCCGCTTTTTCACTCCATTCAACATTTGGTGGATCATCAATTTTAGACAACATTGTCTTACGAGTTTCTTTCATTAAAGGAATATTAACTGCTTGTCTCTGTGTTAATCTGTTAGTCTTTGTCTTACCCCTATCTAATTCATAATTATCAGTCCAATCATCATGTTTATGTTTTTGTAATTCAAAACCTGACTTCTTTTCTTGTTGTAATTTCAACATTAAATCAGAGAGAACCCATGTGTTTGTATTTATATCGTATGGCATTATAATTTATTTGTTACAAAATAAAACAGGTGCATTTCTGCACCTGCTCTTATTGAGTTGAGGTTTTATTAACTTAGGAGTCGAGTGAATATCTTTGACACTCCACTCCTGAATAAAATAAATAAAGTTTTCACCTTACTCCTAAATTAACAATCTAATTTCAGTATATGCAAAAAATATCTTTTGTCAAGTGTTTGTACCCCTCCACCATGGTTTGTAGTCAAAACTTACTCCTTGAAACCTAGCATTCTTATCAAAATGTATTACACTTGAACCTCCTTTTACTCCTGTTAACATTCCTTTATCAACTAAAATTTTAAATATCAATGCAATCTCATCTGCTTGATAAACATCATCTACATCTACAGTTGTAACAATATCAATCTTCATATTCCAAGTTCAGGATAAAATTGTGATACGACAGAAATTGGTTTAAATGGTTTATAATCTGGTTTCTTAATAAGCGATGTTAATCCATATCTAATCGCATCCATTGAGTGTGAAAATGTATGTTCTGGCACATTTAGTATCTTCCCATCTTTATCTGTTTCCCATAAGTAATTACGGTATTCCTTAATTATATTAACACTTCGTTTGGTCATACTTATCCTTTGATCTTGTACTAATTGAATTCCGTTTAATACACTATCCTTTCCTTTCTCTGCTGGTAAGATATTTACACCTTGCATCTTAATATCGTCAATACTCTTTGGTTCTGCTGAATCAGCTATTGTTAATATTTGTGGTTGTGGTTGATTTTTAATTACATCAGCTATCTGCTTGTTAGACATCTCTCTTTGAAATGCTAATTCATCTAAAATATATCCACCATTAAGATAATATATTGCAACAATAGCTGTTGGATCATTAGAATATCCAAAATCAATTGCATATCTCTCTAGCTTAGCATGATGTTCTATATCGTCTACTATAGCCCAATCTTTATAAATCTTTCCTTCTACTTCACCTAAAAGACCTTCTCCATATACTTGCCACCAACCCTTGCGTCCTCTGCGTGTTTCAATAGATTCTATAATTCTTTTATCTAATGCTTCGTTGTCTCGATAAGTTAATATCAAGTGTTCACAATCTGGTCTGTTTGCTACTTTATCGTAATACCAAAATTCACTTACGGGATTCCAATCAAGAATAATAAACTCTTTAGTTCGCACCTCTAACTGATCAAATGTATCATACGGAATATTGTTAGCCTCATTCATAAATAATCTATCTCTTCTTGGTCCTCGTACTTTACCAGGTTGATCTACTGAGAAAAATTCTATCTTACTTCCTGTTTCAAAACTATAAGTATAATCAGTTTTATTCCACCGTTTATCCACAAAATATTCCTGTTGTTGCATTATAGAAAGAAAATCTAATATGGCTCCTCTTTTTAAATGCGGGAATGATTCAGATACTATACTTGTTATCGTAGGTATTTCATCTCTTTGAGCTAAATCTATTAATACTTCAATAATCCCCACAGTCTTACCTGCTGAAGTGCCTCCTTGAATAGCTCTAATTCGTTTCTTAAGGCTATGGATTTTCCTTGTTGCTGTCGTTATTGAATACATTTAGCAAGGGTATTGGTTTACCTCCAGTTGTTATATCCTCTGTATTATGTGGATTCCCTTCAGCCATTTTCCAAACTATATCTTTTGACAAACTGTTGAGAAATTCTAATTTCTTTTCATCACTCATTGCCATTAAAAAATCTCTGGCAAACTCTTTCATTGTTTTACCTTTAGGTCTACCTTTTGGATTACCAGAAATACCTGGTTGAAAAGGCTTTAAACCACTGATATTTCTCTGTTTTTCAGTGTTCTCTTCACTCATATTAAACTTCTTTTTTTATATAGTCCTTCACCATAACCTTTAATTCTTGTAAAGAATCAATCTTTTCATTTAAGAATCCTAATTGTTCATCTACACCTTTAATACATACATCAACTTCTTTAGGTAATTTAGCGGTTTCTTCTTCATTAACAGTCTTATCTTCTTTTAACTTTGGTCTACCAATCCCATAAATAAGCTTATTAATCTTAACCTCCATTCTCTCATCCTCATCTTTTAGTTTTGCAATATCTCCTACTGACATGTCTTTACTTTCTTCATGTTTCTTTATTTCTTCCCGCAAAATTGATTGTTTTGACTTTACAGCAGTTAAGTCAACCCTTACTTCTTCCTTAACTTCTTTACCTTTATATCTCTGAAATTCAGCATCATAGATTGATTGCTCAATTCCTGCTAATCTATTCTTAAAATATTCTTTTTTACCTTTCTTTTGGAAAAGTGAATAAAGCCTTATTGCTTCGGCTAATAATATCCCGAATAACAATGTTTCTGTAATCATATTTATATTTTAGCAATTATTATATTTCTAAATTCTTGATTATGTTTAGCGTCTGGCCAATGATCTTTAGTTAATTTTACCACTTGCACATCATAAAAGTCAAGCCGTTCCAATAATGTTTTATAATTATAACTATGATATCCCTGTCTTATTCTTAGCCACTGTCGTTTAAACCAATTCGTGTGATGAAACTCACAAAGAATAATATAATCTCTGCTTACTCTTTTCAGTTCACGTAAAGCTTTCATAATTTTATTCGGCCCTACATAAATCAATACCATATCGGTCAATACTACTTCCACCCCCTTATCTGACATAAATATATCAGTGACTGGACATTCTCGTGCGTCTAATCCTTTGAATTTAGTATTTACAAATTCTAATGCTTCTTTATTTATTTCTGTTCCACACAATTTTCGACCTTTAAATACTTGTGATATTAACGCTAAATTAGCTCCACCCCCCATTCCTACTTCAAGTAATGTATTCCATTGAATCATATTAAGAAAGTTGCAGATAAATAACCTGTGTGGATGTTTAAAGGTTTTTATTTCATTTTCCCACACCACTTTACGTCTTTTCCACCACTCAGAGTGTTGCTTTGTTGTATAATTTCTCCAAAAGAATAGTTTTTTAAACGGGTTTTGCATATTTTTCTGTTAATAGATAACGAATTTTCCTTTGCCACTTATACGGCAAACTAAATAATAATCTTTTTCGCAGTGGCACACTCAATTTAATAGGTGGCACATCATATATACCAAAGTCCTTCAATACTTCCTGACCTACTGCTTCACCTTTGTATGGAATATTAAATCCAGTAGAAATGTTATTTAGGTGCGTTCCTACTAAGAATCCCCTTTCGTCAATTTGGTAATAGTTTAAGCAATCCCCAATATATTCATGTGATGGAAGTGGCGTACCAATTTTGTATTTGCCTACTTCTTTTTTCATACCAGTATATTCAATATGCCTTAATGGATTAGTAAATTGTTCTTTTGTGAATTTTATTGTGTAAAATGGCGGATTTGTTTCTGGATTGTATTCGGCAACTTCCTTAGTTAAATAATTCATAATATATCCTTTCTTAAATCCTATTGCTTCCCAGTGCGGTTCATTCTTAAACATCCATTGTAGAGTTTCTACTGCATATCTATCATACAAATCATCACTTGGTTGTATAGTCATTAGAATAGTATCTGCTTCACCTATAACATCATAGAGTTCTCCAATCGTGTAGTGAAGATTGCTTGTCAATCTCTGTCTTGCTAGTTCGTCATCATATTTATCATCATAAAAACAAAGTCCATTAAACGTATTAATTACCTTAAGAGAATAGTGATTTTCTAAACAATATATAAACTCTCTAACGTACTTATTACTCTTTTCTTCTGGTCGCCAACTTATCCATAGAGTAAAATCTTTGCAGGTTTGAGCTTGCAAAGACGGCACTACAAATTGTTTAAAGACTTCTATTCTATTTTTTAACCAAGCATTACCTCTAAATCCATTATAATTTCCCAACCCCGTAAAAGGGCAGTACATAAAATGTTTAATCATATTTCCTTTTTCCATATAAATTCTCCCATGTGTTTATATTTTAACTTTATTAAAAATACTCCTAAAATATCTGTCTTGCCATCAGTGGTCGCATGTACCCAAATGTATTTCTTGCCCATCTGCCTTGCTTCATCCTCTAACCATTTAAAAAATCTTGTTCCTACGCCCTTTTCTCTATGCTGTGCCAACACATAAATTGATCTCATTTCCAAACAATCCTCGAACACTCGATATTTCATATAACCTTCATCCCATATTTTAGATTTCAAATCATCTAAAGCCTCATGTTCAGTAATCCCCCAAGTTATTGTAGCAGGTTCAGTTGTCTGTGGTAATCTTTTTGACATTCCACGGGAATTTGTTAATAACACTTAAATAATATTTTCTCCCCTCGATGTTTGGCTCTTGTTTATCTAAAATCATTCTTAAATGATGTGGTTTTAACATGTAAGGATATTCAATTTCTGCTATAGGCCATTGTCCCCATAAAATAGACTTAGCAAGTATCTCTGAAAAACCATCTTCTTCTAATAAGCGAATTGCTCCTTGCATGTGCTTAATTTCTTCATTCATAATTCTTTTGTCGACCTTTCCATGCACAAACACATTCTTATTTTGTGTTTTCCATTCCTTCTCATTACCATATAAATGAAATTCTATATCTCTATTGATCCTTGCTATGGCTTCAATCTTGTTCCAACCATACTGTTCAAAGTTATCTCCACTTACACTTGTATAAACGCTATTTCCAGGTTTAAAAGTAACTTGATAGTCTTCAACTTTTCCTAAAAAAGATGGAACTATTTTACTTTCAATACCTATCTTCTTCAACTCATCATATTCCCAAATATTTTCACAATAATTTTCACAATTTTCATTTATCCATTTCGCTATTTTATTTGAATTTAATGTCATAACTTCAGAATCATGTAACCAATAACCCGTTCTTGTAAGCCTTAATATATCTCCTCCACACCAAAGTATAGCAACTCTTGATCCCCTATTTTTACAAGACCAAAGAGTTAAAAAATCACTATATGAGTACATACCCATAAACACTGAGGGTCTTCCTATAAAATTAAATTCAATTGTTCCCCATATTTCTTGATGTGATTCTTCTAAACTTCCCAGTGTTGGACTCCATTTGCATTGCCATATTTCTTGTATATTCTCTTGCATAATTTAAAAATTCTACTAATATTGGATGTGGTTTTTGCTTTGAACTTTGGTACTCAGGATGAAATTGTACTCCTAAATAAAAATGTCCTGGTATAAAAAATGCCTCTGTAATCATTTCTTTAAAACTTTCATTAAAGTTATGTGATTGAACAATATTGTAACTTCCTCCACTATCTATGTCTTTAAACGGAAACACAACATGATAATTATGCCAATGACTTTCATTACCTGAATAATTGTCTCCATTTGGCATAGTAATATTTACTGGTCTAATACCGACCCTTAAGTCTGGTAGCTTTTTAACAATAAATGTACCTTTTCCAATTTCTTCCGATGTTGCATCTTCAATTCCCGCTATATCCCTTGCATATTCTATAGCCATTAGTTGCATACCCATACAAATTCCTAGTGTTGGTATTTTGTTTTCTCTTGCCCCCTTAATCTTTGTCAATATTTCTTCTACATTTTTAGGAGAATGTGTGCCACAGATAATCAATCCTTTATAGCTCTTCCAATTCGGATCAATCTCCGATAAGGCTTTCTCAACACTCGTATTAAAGTCGTTAAGTATTTCCATAATTTGTCTGTTTTAAAATCTTCATGTTGATGCTTTTTATACTTCATTACTTGTACTTCATCTATGTTCAATCTTTCGTAAATAGGCTGGTTTGCCAATAATTCCATTGCCTCCGCCCGTGTCATCTGTCCTGCATTAATAAGTGATGAGTAATGCGCCTTACGCTTATCTATATTAAATTTAGTAAAAAGATAGAATGATTGATACCATTTGGTAAATCTATTCTCTTCGTGCTTATTTCCGTAATCTTTCCAGCCATAGAATTGAGCTAACATCTTTCTTGCCTCCTTTGGATTATAATCAAAATAGTCTAGTAAATAAAACACTTTTATTCCTTTCCACCATTTATAAAAATTAAACTTCCATGTCCCAAACAAAGGAAAATCCTTATCACTTCTTAATTTTTTCCCTGTCATCTTATAATAAATATCCTTCATATTCACTAAATCAGAACTCCGATAAGACCAATTCACGGGCATTACACTTTCTGATATGACGTTTCCACCTGAAAGTATCCAATTTACTCTATATTCATTAGCTACTTTATATATCGCTCCTGCCAGTAAATTATCATATGTTGCTTCTATATTTATTACTCCTGCCTTTAAGTAAGCTGCCCTCAATTTTTCATATCTATTTATATTTAATACATAACGATACAAAGGTACTTTTAAGCTTTCGACCATCCGAAGAATATTCTCGTCAGCATAAGGGTGATTGTAGCCATTGTCCATCGTTATAGCATATACCCTCAAACCCATTTTTACTGCATAGTGAAGTGTTGTACTAGAATCTGCACCTCCACTAATTCCTAAAATTGCGTCATATTTTTTGCCTCGCCCATCTTCTTTTATTTTTTTAATCCACTTACTTAAGTTCGGCTTTTCTAATTCTATTTCTTTTAAGGCTTTCTGTGCTTGGTGGCAAAAATTACACTTACCTTCTTTATCAAGAATTATTTCACTTGTTCCATCCATAACACAAAACTTACAAAATACTAAATTCATATTTCTATCCCGTGTGTCCCAAACCACCATTCTTTAGTTTGATTAGGGAACTTAACCTTTAATTTCTCGTATCTTTTAAACATCTTACTATACCTTTCTCTCTCCTCTTTCAAAAAGGGCATATCAACCTTACTATCTCTTAATTCTCTTAATAGCCTTCTTAGAACATAACCCTGTTTCTTGTTGCTCGGTTTATATCCTGCTTCTGTAATTGACTGACAAGCCTCAATCAACAATTCTTCCCTACTTCTACTTTTTGTGTCATTAACAATCTTATCTAGTCTCTCCATACCAAATCCCACATCTATGCAATCCCCCATTGGGTTAACTATGTTTCCTATCTCAACTTCATTAAAGTAAAATTCGGTGCAATACCCACCTATTTCTCCGTCAGACCACTTGCATTCTTCATCTAAAACTACCTTAATTTTATAAAAGTTAACCCATTCTTGTTTGTCAGGATGTATATGTGCTTCATCTATTTTAATTCCCAATGAATCCATAAATTCCAACCAAAAGTTTATAGCTTTTTCAATACCCCAGTCCCTGAAAGAAAATAATCCCAACATATTAAAACTTGCAAAGTGTATTCCATCTCCCAATCTATCAATATCTTCAACTCTTAAACATTTTTGATTAGTAGCTATCGTTTTTGACTTTTTACTTTTAAAGTCATTTTTAAATCTTTGCATTCCAGCAGAACAGAAAAGAGTCGTTTCATCAGGGGATTCTACGCTCTGAATATCCTCAAAATGAATACCCTTGCTTTCACAAAATTCTTTGTATAATTTTTTAACATCTCTCATTTCTTTAGTAACTTCATTTCAGTTAGCATGTGTTCTAAACCTTCCTCAAAAGAATAACTGGCTTTAAAATTTAACATTCTTTCTGCCTTACTTACATCAAAAGCAAATCTTTTTGGGTCAACTGTTCGCATTTCCTTTTTCTCAATCTTACCCTTATATCCTGTCATCTTCTTAATACAATCAAAAACGTGTTCGGTTGTTAATTCTTCAGGGCTTCCTATATTATAAATCTGATTCCAACAATCGTATGGGGATGTTAGGGCTATTAAATTAGCTCTTGCTACGTCTTTAATATAAATAAAACTATTTGTTTGTTCTCCTCCATAAAGTATAGGAGTTAATCCTCTTTGCATTCTATCTATAAAACCAGAAATTGCTCCGTGCATTCTCTTTTCTGAACCATAAAGATGCCCATACCTCAAAATTATATATGGCTTTGATTCTCTTACATAAAATTCTCCGATAGCTTTTGTTGACCCATAAATAGAATTTCCCCTAGCTGGTATATCTTCGTTAAAAGGTGGCACATAGTCATTTAAGGGCATAATTGCCGATCCAGTAGAACTATATACTAACGGAATATGATATTTACTAGCCACACTAGCAACATTACTTGTTCCTCTCACATTTGTTTCTACTGTCAACTTTGGATCTCTATCAGCTTCTGAAAACCTAGCAATAGCAGCTAAATGGAGTATTCTGTCAGGTTTTTCTGCTTGAATACAATTCTCGAACTGCCCAACATCTCTAATGTCCTTCGAATCCATAATGTCAAAACCAATTACCTGATGACCAGATTCCTCTAATAACTTTTGGGTTGCATAACCAACAAAGCCAAGATTTCCCGTACAAATTATTTTCATTTCCACAAACCTACCACTTTTGTATTAGGTGGTACATCTTTTAATATTACTGATCCCATTCCAATTATTGAATTAGCACCTATTTTTAATCCTCCATTTATTAAAGACCCCATTCCTATTTTAACTCCGTCTTCAATAATAGTTCCTACTAAATTACCATCTAATTTGGGATCATTAGCAATTCTTACTCCTGGACCTATAAAAACATTATTTCCTATCCTAGTTCCAGGTGGAACTGATACCCCTGTCTGCACCTTACAATTATTACCTATTACAACTCTATCTCCTATTGAAATAAATGCATGATATTTCCCGTGTCTACCAATTTCCGCTCTCGGGTCTATAAAGGACAACTCTGGTCTATACACTTTATTACCTAATAAAAATAGATCATATCTTTTATGACAACTCTTACAAAGAGCAAAAAAATCACTTATAGACTTCTTATATTCTCCGCTTTTATTAGCCCAATCAACAGCTTTCGGTTTATCATTCTTTTTTCCACAAAACTCGCACTCTTTAGGTTTTCCTAATGCACTTACAATTCTTGCATGAAGACCATTGTATCCTATTTCATCGCCCTTCCATGAAGGACTATTTTCTCCGCTTCTTTGCTTATTTGATAAACAAAGAGAAGTTAACCTACATTTATTAGAGCAAAATGACACCCTTGTCCCATTTCTCTTATCTCTAAAAATTGGAACTGTAAAATCTTTATTACAAGTCCCACATGATTTAATTATGGTCGGTCCTTTTTTCATAATACTCGTTAATCGCTTTAATAATTTCTTTAACTTCTTTGTTAGTAAGTTCTGGATATGTGGGTATTCTTACCGAACTTGTAGATAATTCTTCTGTTACTGGAAGTTTTAATCCTGGAAAATACTTTTTATACATTATATGATTTGGTGTTGTATCTCTTATAAGTAATTCTATGCCCTTCTTATCCATAAACTTTTTAAATTCGTACATGTCGGGAATTCTGATGATGTATTCTTGATATATTTGGTCTTTCTGTTGTAGGGGTAGCTCAATTATTCCTGTGTCAGCTAAGGTTTTAAGTCCTTGATTATACATCATTCCGATTTCTCTTCTTCGTTTTAGCATTTGCGGATAATACTTTAATTTAATATTAAGCACACTAGCATGAATATTGTCTAAACGGGTATTAGTTCCCCACTCCATTACTTTGGGAGCTTTTGGTTGATGTCCATGTAAAACACCCTGTGTAATATTCCAATGGTTCCTAAACAAACTCATTTTTACTGCCAAATCCTTGTTATTTGTTACAACAGTTCCAGCATCTCCACCTACACCTAAAGTCTTCGGAGCAATATGTGAGAAACATCCTGCATTCCCAATAGTCCCAGCCATTTTGCCTTTATATTTAGCCCCTAATGCTTGACAAGCGTCCTCTACTACCCAGAGTTTATGTTTCTTTGCGATCTTCATTATGGCGTCCATATCACAAACTTTACCCGAAAGGTGAACTGGCACTATTCCTACAGTCTTTTTGGTAATGACTTTTTCTATTAAATCCGTATCCATCAATCCATCATATCCAACGTCTATTAAAACTGGTTTAGCCCCCCAATGGACTATTTCTTCTATTGGGGCAATAAAAACGTGTGATACTGTGATAACTTCATCTTCTGGTTTTAGTCCTAAACACTTATATGAAACCCTTAGTGCATCCGTGCCAGAATTTACCCCAATAACATATTTTACTTTTAAAAACTTTGCTAAGCTTTTCTCAAACTTCTCTAATTCACCCCTCAAAACAAAATCACCATACTTATAACACTTATCTATAGCTCTTAATATCTCCGTACGATGTTTAGCGTAGTATCTACGATAACCCTCATTTATAAAATTTATCTTGTATTTAGGCATCAATTTCATAATAATATTTACTTTTTTTCCACTGTTTTTGAGTCATACTTTTCTTGTAACAATCACAATACATCCTACCACATGTCATACAGCTTACCGATGCGTATGGATCAACCATACCACTATACGGCAATATATGCGGGTCCTTCTTCTTGATAACTTTTTTCCATAACCTCTTTAACTTCTTCTTCATTTTTTGGAGCATAACATTTTATATTAGGCAAAATTGAAAGTATTTTTTCTTCTTCACCTTCGGCTAAATTGTGCGAAAAACCTAAAAATTTATAAGCCTCTGATCCACCTACTCCTATTAATTTTACATTTGCCCTGCCATAGCAAATATCATTTCTTAATTGTTCTAAGGGCCTCAAAAGAATAAAGTTCTTCATAGTATAAACGTACGGCTTATAGCCATTAATAGCCATTCCAACTGCCATTCCCATCATAGTCTGCTCCGCTGCACCTGCATTTATCCATTGATTAGGAAATTGCTTTTTAAAGTTCTCAACAAATCTAAAACCTACATCTCCGAAGATAAACATTATCTTAGTATCTTTTTCTGCTAACCTAGTTAATTCTTGTAAAAACTCTTTTCTCATTGTAACTCGGCTAGTGCCTTATTATATAAATCTTCATCTATATACTTGTAATGATACAAATGACCTGTATCTCCCATATCTTTATGTTCTGGTGGATTTTCAAAAAAACTCACCCCTTTTCCCTTAATAGTATCACAAATAATAACATGAGGCTTTTCAGTTTTTCTGTCTAATAAACACTCCTCAATCATTCCATAATCGTGTCCATCTATTCTTTCTGCCGACCAATTAAATCCTGTCCACCTAGCCTCAAATGGCTCTAGGTTACATATATTATTAGTTAGTCCCATTGCACACCATTTATTATAATCTATGATAACTACTAAATTATTCAGCCTATGGTGTGATGCTATCTGTGCTGCTTCCCAAGTCGTACCTTCCTGCATTTCGCCATCCCCCATTATACAAAAAACAACCCCTTTTTCTTCTGATTTCTTTTTTGCTAAAGCTGCTCCAACTGCCAAAGGTAGCCCATGTCCCATTGCACCCCCACTTACCAAAACACCATTAACATAAGTTTCTGCTAAGGCTAGATATGGTGCATTTGGAAATTTATCTAAATCTTCGTATGGTATTTTACCTTGCTTTGCTAAAAAGTAATAAATGGATGCAGCCGCCCACCCCTTACTCCAAAAAACTAGATCCTCATTTTTTAAATTCTCATAAAGCACAGTTGCTATATCAATAACTGAAAAATTACTAGCAATATGACTGGTCTGTGCCTTATGAATCATTAAAAGAATTTTCTTACGAGCTTCTTTTGCTAATTCTTTATACATAAAAAAAACGACAAAAGCCGTTACAAATTAAATTAAATTTTTCCAAAATAGGTTTCATTTATCCATTTTATATTTTCTTACTACCTGTTGTCAATAGTCTTAACTAATTTCAATATTCACCCATTTCCTTTTATTATCTACAAATTTTGTAGCTCTGATGTCTTTTATTAATCTGTCATTTTTTACTATCCCTGCGTTTTCCAATAAATCACAAATAGTGGTGATAGTGTTATTCAAATCTTGTCTATCGCTCCCTGAAACTACTACTTCTAACTTACATTGTTTTATTATTGGCAACACATCATATTTATTCTTTTGAACTACCAATTGCATAATTAACCCATCCATCTCTTTATGCTTAGCTTGGTATGGTTTTCCATATCTGGTAAACCTTAATGTATTTTTTTTACTTGGAATTTCGCCTATTATTTCAAACTTCATTTGGTTTTTCCATAATTATAAATAATTATACAAGTTTTACAATGTTTTGAATATCCTTTTTCTTGAAAACAATAAGGGAAACCTGCTTTTACTAAAATTTTACCCATTTTTGTTTCTTTACCAAGTTTTATTTGTTTATATTCCAACATTATATTTTTTATTTGTTTTTGCTAATTTTTTTCTATAATAAAATCTTGAGTCGTGTTTTTTACAATAACCAGAACTATAATATTTATTATTACAACCAATTATATTACAAAATTCTGATGTTTTTTTATCATAGTTTCTATGGCACTTAAAACATAGTGGTATATAATCTTCTAAAACCCTACGATACTTATGGTCTATGTTAGCCCATTGAATACTTTTTGGTTTATCCCATTGTTTTTCACAATGTAAGCATTTTTGCGGAATTCCTTTATGCCTTCTGACCCAACTATGTAATACATTATAATTAACATTTAAATATTTCCAATTCCAAGCATTTTTACCACTATTATTTTTACTTATTTTTTTTCTCGTTTCTTCTGTTATAGTTTCTTTTTGTAATTTACGATAACATTTATCTGAACAAAATTTTATATTTGGTTTTTCATAATATTCATTACAATTATGACAATTCCTTTTATATATTGTTGGCATATAACTTTTGCCACAATAAAAGCAGTTCCGCCTTGCGAGTGGAACTGCTATCATTGATCGCAAGGCTAATAATATATTCTAATTATAGCAATTCCAACTAAATTGTCAACTCTTTCCTAATTTTGTTTGTTTTCCGAGTTTCATTTCAATAAATCTTTAAATTCTTTAATACACTTGATAATTAACCCAATTATCCCAATATTAAATATAATAAATCCTTCTATTACTGCTATTAATAATAATGTATTGATTAAATCTTTCATAATTAATTCTCTAATATTTTAAAGACTCAACTGTTCCTTGATTAAATCAATTAATATTCTTACATCTTTTATAAGTGTCTGGGTTTCATTTATAGATACTTCTACTCTTTGTTCTAGGGTTTGTCCTTTATTCATCATAAAACTCGCTAAATCGGTTGTTTTAGGAGTATTTTGGGGCTTATTAGAATCGGTTGATAACCATTCTAAAAATCCACATTTATTACACTTATTATTAGAATAAGGCTTATTATTTTTTGCACTTATTCCTTCGTTATGCCAAAGTGATAGTTCTTTACACTTTGGACATTGGCTAGCTTTGTTCATATTTTTTTAGTTTAATTATATTCTGGCTCATAAGCCATACAATGATTATAATAATAAGCCTGTTCCCTTAATGATAACCCCTCATCAATATATCCTTCCTTAATGGCGTACTGATAATTACTCTCTATGTCTTTTAAGTCCAAAAGAATACTTGTTGCCTCATTTACTGAAATTTTGTGAAATCTTATGTCCCTTATAAAATCTTTTAATAGTTCTTTTTCCATATTATTAATCTCCTTTTTTTATTTTTTGATAATTATCGGCTAAGGATTCTTTATATTCAAATTCGTCTCTCTCTGCTTGAGTAAATTTTCTTGTTGGCTTGTTATCATAAACTGGGGCGTTAATATCAATCACCTTTTCGTTTTCGGGTTTGTTATCTTCAATAAATTTAGCAATATCTTGTTCCACGACTGTCTTACAAAAATGATATAGCTCATTTGCCACAGCTTCTGCTTCTCCGAAAGATATTTCCGCTTTACAACTCATAAAGAAATCCTTATTAGTATAGTCTCCTGTATTAATTTTTGCCGAGAAACTACGGCACACTTCTACTTTTTGATTATTATCCATATTTTTAAGAAGTGAGAGTTGGGCTTTTAAGAATAACTCCCGTTAAACTTAATACCAACCCTCGCTTCTGGGAATTATTTTTTATTTACACACTTCACAATTCGACTCATTATGTTCAGCACAACGCTCCCTCTCTTCTTTAAGCTTTCTTGCTGTTTCCATCCCTATTTCAATCGTTTTTATGACTTCTACTGCTTCTAAAATCATTTTAGATATTTCCCAAGCGGTCATTCCATTATATTCTGGTTTTAATCCATCATCTGCTACATACTTTCTTATAATTTCCCTACCCCTTTGAATCTGTTTATCTGTAATCATTTATAAGGGCGTATAATTATATGTGGCTATTAGTAAAAAGGCTAAACAACCCAACATAATTAACACCCAGTTATCTTTTTTATTTACGACCTTTAATAAATCCTGTTTATTAAGATATTTTGTTTTGTTTATTATCATATTAAAGGGCGAATGTCATTCCGAACATTGGTAGCTTTACTAATGTCCAAATTAGAAAGACAAGAATTATTGTTATACCAAGCGCAAATGAATCTTTAGGTATTTCTGATATTTGTAAATTATATTCTGTTTGTACTTCGCCTATTAATCCCCTAAAAGCCAGTATTAGTAAAATAGCAAATATGGTAAATCCTCCAGCCATCCAATATGACATTAGTTTATTATCTTCAGAAAGCCCGAGGTACATCGTTGTACTAATAAATAAAATGAATATGAATGGTAAAAATATTAAAATATCTTGTGCCATATTATTTATTTATAAATAATTCAACAGCTTTTTTATGACCTATTTCAGATTCTTCATAAGTCGTATATCTATCTATATATTCTTCATTGTCTTTCCCAAAAACCATTGTTTCAAATAATAATGGTTCTCCTACACCAAAATTATGGTCTATACCTAAAAATACTGTTGATACTTCATATCCGTTTGGTAAATATTCTTGTTTCACTATTCTTTCGGGATTTTCCATAAACTTTGCCCAAGTAAGTAAATCTGTTTCAATTAATTTTTTGTTTTTTAATATATAATGTTTATTATTCATAAATTTAGATACAAGGATGACGGGCGAAACCGCCACCCTTGTATTTGTTTGACCTCCAGTCTGCTAGACTAATCTCCGTGTCCACAACACAGACTGCCTCGTTCGGGACGATACCCTTGTTTGGGGACATCCCCAACGTAGTTTGGCGGAAGTTCGCCATACTTCTCCAAAAAGAGCTGATTGGTTCGGTCGTAGAACGGATTGACCGAATCATCTGTATCACCCACATCCAACCGATGGTGAAAGTAGTGTCCGAAGATTGCCACGCAGTCCTCAAAATAATTCACCGAATCCAACAGATGAATGTGCCACATCAGGTCGATTGACCTTGATGGCGACAACCACTCGCCGTGATTGGTAACGATGAGCTTCAGCCATCGTTTATACCACACCTCAATCACGTCGGCTCGTTCCTGTGTCCATTCTTCACCACCTCGCTCTCTGGGTAGACAGATAGACTTCTTAACCCTCGTGAGATCAAGTGCATCGATCCTAGCCATTATGGCTAAGTGTTTCTGCTCTGCCGTCAGAGTGGCACACTCGCACTTGAGTTTGCCGTCTTGGGAGTTCTCTTTCTCCCGATGACGTTGACACCCCGCATACACATCGGTGATCCTGTGATAGTTCGGACTTTCAAGAGTTTTCATCGTAACCTCAACTTTCTAACAAAGAGCTAGGAACTTGATTGAGTTTGGAAGAAATTTCCGAACCTTTAGTCCCTATTGTAGCAACTATTTCTAATTGCCACTAAGGAACTGCCACTTTTACTTTTTCCGTTACTTCTTTTCCTTGTTTTATAATAATCTGATGTATTCTTTGGGCTTTTAAATTATATATCTTCCCTATTTCCATTAAGGTTTTTTGGGGATACATCTTTACAATTTCTTTGTCCCGCTTTTCCCTTTTTTGTTTTTGTATTATATTTTCTGGCATATTATTTAATTCCCTAAAAACCGAGCAAGATGTTTAATTATTTATATATTAAGTAGCATACCAGCCACCATAAAACCTTCTTTATTTAATTTGTCTTTTGTGATTTTCATTGCCTTTAGTTCACTTTTTACACCTTTTACTTTCGGCAAATTGTTAAACTTTTCTACATCTAATGAACCATCTGACTTTAAAGGTCTTTCCTTTAACGGAATTGTTGATATTTCCGCTAAAAGATTTATAACTTTTATTCTGTTCATATTATTTTGTTTTTAATCTTGCTCGGTTTTCAAAGAACTACTCTATATCTCCATTATACTCCTTTATAAAACCTTGTCAAGTCTTTTCAATTAATATAACCTTTAAACTCCCTGTTTTAGGGTTTTAGACTAACTTGCTTATTATTTCTTTCAACTTTCTTTCTTCTTTTAAGCTAATTTCTCTTTGGACTTGAAAATTACCGTATGTCTGCGAATTTTTTTCTGTTAATAAATAAACCTTTGGATGGTCGCTGTAATTGGGTATTTTCGGTTGGACATCATACTTTCCTTGATACTTCCATTCTGGCTTTCCACTTTTTATATCCTTTCTTGTGGCAACCGCTTTTCCGATATAATCACTAAAAGTTCCGTCAATAAAATATCCCTTTAAATCACACGCTTCCCAAATTGGCTCGTCAATTATTCTCTCTGCCTCAAAAACATATTTGGTATTTAATTCTTCCCCCTCAAAATTAAAGTAAACTCTCCCATCTCGTTCGTTATAAAATAAGTCAACTTTCTTGTATGTTTTTAATTTTATGTTCTTCATACTTTTAGTCTTTTAAAATAATGTTTTATATTCTCTTTGGTGGGATGGAGGGTTGGTTAGTTGAATTACTTCTTATTTCTTCTATTATCTTGTTTTGTGCTTCTGCGATTTTTATAAAACATTCACTACATAAGTCTGAAATTGTTTTTTCCTTATACACAATCCCACTATCAAAAAAGTCAGATGATCGGTAATTTGTTCCACTTCCCAAACTTATAAAACTACCATAATCAACCTCTTTTCCTATTTCTCTTTTACATAAATCACATTTTATTGTTTTCATGTTTTTTATTTTAATTACTTTAGTAGGGGGATACTATTTAGTTAATTAACCTCTAACTTATCACCTTGGGTGGTTCATAGAGAAACATTATTTGATGCCTTAATTATCTCAACTGCCTGTTCTAAAGTTTTTGCCTGTAAAATATCATATCTTCTGCAAACCACATCAACATTCCCCTTCCTGTAAAAACCTTCGGGGCAAACCACAATTACTTTGGCAGTGTCATTTTGTGAGAGCAATCCAAGTTCTAGTAAAGTAATCGGTGCTTTCGTTTCTGGCGAAAAGTAAACAATCGCATATTCACAATTTTCTAGTCCCCGAAGTTCCCAATTAACTTGCTCTACAAATCTTTCGTCTTCTAAACTTTGTTTCCAAGAATTATCCCAATCATCTCGGCGGGGATTAAGAATAGTCCAGCCAGTTCCCTCAAACATTTTAACCACTCGTTCTTGCCACTGTTCGGCTACGCCCATTTCAATACTTCCTGCCAAGAAAATGGTGGCGTTGTCATAATTTACTAAGTTTGGTGCTTTTATATGTTCCATATTTTCTTTTTTTAATACTACTAACTGGATTTCACCCAAACATATTTAGTAGTTAGTTAATATCTTCATACTTTTAGTCTTTTAAGAGATTATTATAACACTCATCACATTACTAAGCCATTTTCTTCAAAATAATCCCCACATTGGTTACATCTTTCCATTATTTATATTCAATCTCATTTAATTTATCGGCATACTCAAGCCATGCCCCGCCGACCTTTGGAATAACCCACCATTTGCCCCGTTCATCCTTTCTCATCGCCTCACCCGTTTTCTTATAAAAGGGTTTTATATTTTTAAAAGAATTACCACTCTTCTTTTCTAATCTATTCTTATCTATACTATACTGTGTATCCAAATTGTATACATTATCCTCACAGGCTATCTTAAATTCATCCTGATATATAGTAGGTTGATACCTATCTGATTGTATATAATTGTTCTGTTTCCAATGTCTAATAACAATAACTCCGCTTTCAAAAGGAATAAGGAACTTCTTTATTATAAGAACCTTAAAATCATCTTCTGTGCTTCCAAGCAATCTCATTACCATTTTAGGAGAAACAAAACCATCATCGTCCGCCTCCATCCCTAAATGAAAGTAAAGATTTTGTGCTGTTTGAGACATATCTAAAAAAGCATCTGTCTTCACTATTGTTTTACTAAACATTCTACGATTTGCCATATTTTTAAGCCCCGTAACAATAAAGAGACCCCGCTTTGCAAGTAGGGTCTCGTGACTGATTGCAAAGCTAGTTATTAAATTATACTTAAGTATAGCAAACCCAAAATCCTTGTCAAGTCCCTCAAAACAAAAAGAGATTTCTCTCCTTTTGCTAAACCAGAGAGTCGATGTTCCATTTAGTTAAAAGTTTATTTTGAGTATAAACTCGTTTCTTATGGCACAAAGCCAATTAAGACATTATTAGCCTTTAACGATGGCGATGTCTCCAGTAAATTATTAAGCTAATACTTCTTCTTCGTCAACTTCTAAATCTTCATCTTATAAACAATTTTTCCAATTCCCCCAACCACTTTTATTATAAAGTTGGTAAGCAAATTGAATATTATTTTCTGAGACCTTTAACCATTCTGCCGTTGGTCTTTCTTTTGCAAGATTACCATAAAGATTAATTTGAAATAATCCGTATGAGTCATCTTTTGTTATATGTGAAAAGTTATGAGCATTTGGATTACCCCCACTCTCACAATTTAAGATACTCCAAGCAATATCTGAGTCCCATCCATATTTACGCAGTATTTCCTTTAAAAACCCACTAGAATCATCCTTTGTTATTACTTCGTTCATTAATGTCCCTCTTAAAAACGGGGTTTCCATAGTTTCTCCTGTAATACCACTTTGTT
>ERZ1292642.32-Hain-H14-01um-R1-32-length-71821-cov-6_pt2 | contig 33337 bp, 41 predicted proteins | sample MGYA00564403_ERZ1292642 | MGnify/ENA primary metagenome ERZ1292642 (study PRJEB36523, sample SAMEA6512643) | groundwater metagenome | collected 2019-01-09 | study: AquaDiva: Metagenomics assemblies of 32 groundwater samples
TAGGTCTCAAAACCTTGGCGACATGCAGCGACGGAACGTCCGTCCCCGCCTTGCAACACTATCGCAAATATGAGGCTGCGCTCGGGATCGCACAGCGTGCCAACAACAAGAACCGCGTTCGGGCAATCTACGCCAAGGTTGCCAATGCGCGTCGCGACCAGCTTCACAAGGCAACGACTAAGATTGCCGCAGAGAACCAACTAATCGTCGTCGGCAATGTGAGCAGCGTTCAACTTGCAAAGACGCGGATGGCAAAATCCGTGCTCGATGCAAGTTGGGGGATGCTCCGCAATCAGCTCCGCTACAAAGCCAGCAGGCACGGGGCTCGATATGTAGAGGTCGACGAGCGATGGACTTCCCAAACGTGCTCGAGCTGCGGGGCGATCCCCGCCAGCAGTCCGAAAGGTATGGGCGCGCTTGGAATAAGATCATGGGAGTGCAGCGACTGCGGGACGGTTCACGATCGCGATGTGAACGCCGCACGCAACATTCTCAGGGTCGGGCAGAGTGCTCTGCCTCTTGCAGAAGAAAGCCAGACGGTCGCCTAACGGCAACTGGATAAGCACGACTAGCTTAACCCGGACAAGTCAAAAATGGAGCGTCACCATGCAGAGCCCGGAAACCGAAGGGAAGGGGAACGGGCGGGGTGCTTCGTGCGCGTCCTGATTGCCTGTGAATTCAGCGGCGCTGTACGTGATGCCTTCCGGCGCAAGGGACATGAAGCATGGTCGTGTGACCTCAAAACAGTCGAGCCCGAAGGCGAGTGGCCGAACTACCATTTTTTCGGCAACTGCCTTGACACCATCCCGACCTATGGCCCTTGGGATTTGATGATCGCCCACCCGCCATGCACCCATCTTGCCGTCAGCGGCGCGCGATGGTTTAAGGACAAGAAAAATGAGCAGGAAGAGGCTTTGGAATTTGTTCGCCTTCTATTGGCGACACCCATTGACCGTATTGCTCTTGAAAATCCCATTAGCGTTATTTCTACTCGGATACGTCGTCCTGAACAGATAATCCAACCTTGGCAGTTCGGACACGGCGAGACAAAGGCAACGTGCCTCTGGCTCAAGAACCTTCCGCGGCTCGTGCCAACCGATATCGTTGCCGGGCGTGAAGCGCGAGTCCACCGGGCATCCCCCGGCCCGGATCGATGGAAAGAACGATCGCGGACGCTTCCGGGGATCGCAAAGGCGATGGCAGAGCAGTGGGGGTGACTTACCTTGCCGCAGCCCCAAGCGGGCCAAGAGCCAACTTGAACCTGTCCTGCAGCTCGGGAAATCGCTGCTCGATCGTGTATAGCCGCACCGCAATCGCATCCGACTCATCATCGTTTTTCACGTCATAGCCGAGAGACTTTGCAGCCTGGATCATGTCAGGCTTTTGAGCGCGGCCACTGCCAGTGAAATATTTCTTGACCGACTGGATCTGCGCTTCGCAAACCTCGATGCCTCGTTCTTTGCATCGGAATTCAGTGTGCCAAGATAAGCCGGACAACTTACGAACGGTCACCATACTTGTTTGCTGCGGCAGAATTGGAGATTCAAATACGCAAAGCGTAACACCGTCCAATTTTGGAATTAGCCAATCATTGTACGCCCAAGCGAAACTGCCAAGATCGGCGCCGGTCGATGGGAGCCTATGACTTCCAAATGTAAAATTGCGATCGGCAACATCGCCGATGGTAAATCCACAATTCGTGGCTAAATCCAAGGTTAAGAGCACGGTTGCACTCTAGCGCGCCCGTTGTGCGTCCCCCATGGTCGCCGATTATTTGCCTGTTCTTTGTAGGTTGCCCATTTGCAATTCCACGGAGCATAAGGACCATCATTGTCCTTGCGTTCGAGCGTGAAACGACCGGGAGGTCGGCGTCCCATATCGGCAATGAAGCATTCAAATCCACTTAATCCGTTTTCGCCAGTCTGCCACCGATCACAGACTGTGATGCCGCGAGCACCGTAATGAGAAAAATATGTAGACCAAGGGGAATTGCACCTTGCTTTCATGTTGCCCCACACCGCGTACTATTTGGTGCAGGCCATTCCATGGGTCGTTTGATCTCTGGTCTCGTCGCGACGGCAACCGCAGCTAACCTGCCTTCCTGATTTCAGGTGCCTAGATGCCACCGATTTTTCTTGACCACAATCGCACATGCAAAGCCAAAGCGTTGGCCTCCAGCCGCCTTTCCTGCTCGTCTTTTGGATGAGACGAACAACGGAAAGGCGGCCAAACCGATGACCCGTCAAGTCCTCAAATACCCTCTTCGGCATCAGGAATGGAGCCTGCGCTCCCCTTCCTCCTCGGAGCCGAAGCCCTCGACGGGCGCGGCCTCGGGTCCGAATTCCGGCTGGTCGGCCGCGATGGCCTCGCCCATGGCGTCGGCAAGGGGTTGGTCGGCGCCCTTGCGCGATCGGCTGCGTTTGGGCTTGTCGGCCAGCGGCGCGGCTTCCTCCTCGGTCGGCTCCTCGCGGTCGCCGAGGTCGAGTTGGCCGGTCATCTTATTGAGCCCGAGAGCCCGCCATCCGTGCTCGAAGTTGATCTGCCACTCCGCAATCTTGGCTTCGGGCCACTTGCGGATTTTGCACAAGATCTTGAACGCCGCCGGGTGTAGGTTGTGACGGGTGGCGGCGTCCGAAATCATCTGGCCGATAGTTCCGCGCTTGCTGTCCATCGTCTTGGCGATGGCGTCGCATTTATCCGCGATATCGACCATAACATCCGGCGGGCACAGCCCTGGCGGGGATGCGGTGCGCTCCAGGACCGGGCCGGATGCGGCCTTCTTGGTGGATTTCGCCTTCTTTTTCGCCTTGGGCTTCGGCTTTCCCTTGGATTTCTTCACGTTCGCAGCCATTAATGACCTCCTGTTTTGGCCCGCTGTGGGCGATACGAGTGGCATTTAGGCCACTTTGCTCGCAAATTGCAATGGGTGCGCGATAGGCGAAGATTTTGCTTGCGCTTCCATTCGCAATTTGCGAATATTGGGCATCGAACGGGAGGCGGAAATGTCCAACGCAACTTGCTTGTATACGCGCAATCCCCCACGAATGCGCATGGTCAAACACATGGAAGGACAGAACTCTGTGAGAGCCTATCGCGACAGCCCCGAGGGCGTTCATCTTCAATTACGGCTGACAGGCCGATATGTCGGAGTGAGCCTCTCCTTCGATGAGGCGAGGGAGTTGGTGACGCGCCTCCAAGCCGCGATCAACGATGAGTAAATTTTACGAAGGGCCGGATTACGAAAACGACTGGATGGCCCTTGGTCGTTTCGTGTGGTTCGATGGTCCATACGGCGATCGGCTCTACGGCGAGATTGTCCGCACGTCATCCAATCCGAGCTATTTCCACGTTTGGGTAGACGGCAAGCGATACGAAGTCGATTCAAACCAAGATCGCATGTCGCAGCGACGGGAATTCTAGTGATGCGCGTCGAGTTGCCCGCAGAAATATTCACCTCCGAGGCCGAGATCATCGCGCACTACAAGGCCGTGCAGTCTCGGCGACCGATGCCGAAGGCGCCAGCACGACGGAAGCCCGACACATTCCCGCCGTCGACGCTGATACAGGCTGGGTCGCATCAGTGGGGGCCGTGGTTTGCGCCGGAGAGGCCGGGGGCGACCCGAGCCGATCTGCTGAAAATCCTCGAGAACGCGCCGCAGGCCATCCCGTCCCGCACGGGCATCGCCATCAAGCGCATTCAGATTGTCGTGGCTGCGCACTACGGAATGACAGTGCTTGACCTAATCTCAAAGCGTAGGGACAGGAGAACCGTGCGGGCTCGGCAAGTCGCGGTTTATCTGGCCACCAAGTTGACAACACTCTCGTACATGCAAATTGCCATCCAGTTCACCTATATCGACCACAGCGTCGTTTGGCACGGCATCAACAATATCGCAGCGAAGCGAAAGACGGAGCCGGGATTGGACGCCGCGCTGCGGGCAATGACTACCGAGTTGACAGGAGGCTCTCCATGATTTTGAGGGTTGTGGACGTGGAAACTACCGGACTTGAGCGGCCCGACGCCGCAGTGTGCGAGATTGGATGGACGGACATCGAAACCGTCACAGACGACAACCTCCCATACATCAAGGCCCCTCAGTCTCTCTACGTTAACCCGGGCCATCCAATCCCGCCAGCCATGTCAGGCATTCACCACATCGTGGATGCCGACGTGGTCGGTGCGCCATCCCTTGCCGATGCCGTCGCCGAGATGATGATCACTCCGGCAGATATCCTCTGCGCTCACTTCGCTAAATTCGAGCAGAAGTTTCTGGCGATAGAGCTACCCTGGATCTGCTCTTACAAGGTCTCAATCGACGTGGCACCGAATGCACCAGAACACAAGCTGCAGACCTTGCGATATTGGGCCAAGCTGGACGTAGACCCCACACTCGCATTCCCGCCGCACAGGTCGGGGCCTGATACCTACGTATGCGCCTGCCTGATCGCCCGCTTGCTGGTCAAGCGAACGCCGGAGCAGATGATTGCGATCAGCGCAGCCCCTATCCTGTTGCCCAAGCTGCATTTTGGCGAGCATGCCAGCAAGCCGATCGCGGAGGTGCCTCTATCTTATTTTTCTTGGATCGTCAATCCGCCTAGGCCGCACAAAAAGCCGTTTGATGAAGACGTGCTTTACACCGCGAACCATCACCTTCGTTCAAGGAAGAAAGAAAATGGCCAGATATCGTAGAAGCGAAATGGTCGGCCAGCAGTTTGGTCACCTTACTGTCAAACACCGAATTTCTGGCGACAGATGGCTTTGCAAGTGCAAATGCGGAGCCGAGACATCTGTATGGGGAGGCAATGTGCGTAGTGGCAAGACAAAATCTTGTGGATGTTTGCGGCGCATACAAGCCGCGATCCGCTTTACCACACATGGCCTAAGAGGCGTTCCAGAGTACAACATTTGGCAAATGATGAAACGGAGATGCACTAAGCCGCTCGATCCTCAGTTTCCTGATTATGGAGGCCGCGGAATTAAGGTGTGCGCTTCCTGGCTCGATAGCTTTGCTGTATTTTATGCCGACATGGGACCTCGGCCAACGCCAAGACACTGTATCGATAGGAAGGATAACGACGGCGGCTACGAGCCCAACAATTGCCATTGGACAACCAGCATACCGCAACAAAATAACAAACGGAACAACAAGCGGATTACCATCGCTGGCCGGACACAGACGCTAGCACAATGGGTCTCAGAAAGAGGACTTAATTACAAACGCACAGAGCAGCGCATCCGGCGCGGGACTATGTCGGCTGAAAGGGCGCTCGGATTTGAGGCCGCAGCGACTTGAAAAACATTATCTCGACGCGACCTGATTAGATTTGCATTTTGCGAAACACGGCGCTACACTCTCGGCTTGAAATTGGGAGAAACAATCAATGACCATTGCATCCCGCCATGGGAGCCACGGGCCTTCGGAGCTTATCCGACTCCAGCGCGAGGTCGATCGGCTCACGAAGGAAAACCGGGAATTACGCGATGCGCTGTCCCCATTCGCATGTTTGGGTCGCAACGAGTTGCGAACCGGGGACTTCAACCGCGCGCGACGCGCATTAAAGACTGAGGACCTCACATGACCGCCGACACCAAGACCGCACCCCACGTCCAGCCGATCGAAATCCCGCTACCGGAGCCGTCGGGGGCGGTGGCGGTAGTCGAGCGGAATGGCGGTCACGTTCCTGCGGCGCCGCGTCGCTCGACCGCATCGGCCATCTTCGAGCTGATGCGCGATCCGAACACGGATGCGGCGCGGCTCAAGGAATTCATGGGCATGTACCGCGAATTGATCGCAGAGGAAGCTCGGCTCGATTTTGATGCCGCAATGTCGGATGCCCAGTCGGAAATGAAGCCCGTCGTCGCCGAACTCGTCAACAAGGCGGCTAATAATAACAAGTACCCGTCTCAGGTAGCGGTCGATGATGCAATCCGGCCGCTCTACACAAAACACGGTTTCTCTGTTGACTTCGATACGGGCGACTCGCCATTGCCCGGGCACGTTCGCCTGATTTGCAACGTGTCGCATCGCAGTGGACACCAGAAGGTGCGGAGGTTCGATATCTGCGCGGACGGAGCCGGCCCGAAGGGCGGCGCAGTGATGTCCAAAGCTCACGCGGAGGTGTCGGCGGTGACACTGGGCAAGCGCACGCTGCTCGGCATGGTGTTTAATCTCGCCGTCAACAAAGACGATGACGGCAACGCCGCATCCGGGGTGCCTGATGCCGATGCTAAGCCCAAGATATCCGCAGCGCAAATCGCCGAGCTGCAAAAGCTGATCGAGGACACGGGCGGGAGCGTAAATCTGTTCCTGAAACACATCAGCCGCCCAAACGCGGTAGTCGCAACGCTCGGCGATATCTTCGCCGACAAGTTCCAGGCTGCAGTCAAGATCGTGAAGGACACGGAAGCGCAACGCAAGAAGGCAAAGACCAAGTAGTTTCAGCGGCGGGAGAGGAAGATGAAATACTGCTACCTGTTCGATATCGATGGGACGCTCGCAGACTTGACGCATCGGCTGCACCATATCCAGAAGCAGCCGAAGGATTGGGATGCATTCTTCGCGGCGTGCCCGCGCGACATGCCTATCGCTCACATTTGCAGCCTCGCGCGGACGCTCTCCGTTCATGCGCCTATCGTATTGGTGTCGGGCCGCTCTGACCGAGTCCGCACCGAAACCGATTACTGGATCAAGGTCAGCGCACAAATCATCTACGCCGGTCTCTACATGCGCACTGATGGCGACCATCGACCAGACCACGAGGTCAAGGGCGAGTTGCTCGATCGCATTCTAGACGACGGATGGAAGCCGCTCATGGCCTTCGACGATCGCAACCAAGTCGTGGCGATGTGGCGCAAGCGCGGAGTGCCCTGCGCTCAAGTCGCTGATGGAGATTTCTAATGACCGACACCGCACTCGTCCAGATAGAGACCCTCAAGGCCGTCGAGGTATTCGCCCCCGGCGGGGTCGAGAAGCTCGTGGCCGAGGTCGAGATCGCTGCCCGCGCGCTCAACAAGGATATCGATGCGACGTCGCCCGCCGGTCGCGAGCAGGCGAAGTCGTTGGCATACAAGGTCGCGCGATCGAAGACGGCGCTCGACGAGATGGGGAAGGAATTCGTCGCCGAGCTCAAAAAGGCGAGCGGCAAGGTGGACGCCGATCGGCGCATCCTCCGCGATCGGCTCGATACGCTCCGCGATGAGATACGCAAGCCTGCGGATGAATATGACGCGCGGGAAGAAAGGCGCATCAACAATCACGTCGTTGCGCTCGGCGATCTCCTGGCGCTCGAGACGTTGCCGCATGACGCAACGATTATCAGCATTGACGAGCGGCAGGCAATCATTCGCGACCATGCGATGACGAGAAATTGGGAGGAATTCAAGGATCGCGCCGACCAACTCTTGGCTCGCATCCCGGCCACGCTCGCTGCAGCGCGCGACGCGGCCGTGAAGCGTAAGGAAGAGCAAGCTGAGCTTGAGCGCCTCCGTAAGGCCGAAGCCGAGCGTGTCGAGGCAGAGCGGGCTGCCAATGCCGAGCGGGAGAGGCAGGAACGCGAAGAACGAATTGCGCGGGAGGCTATGGAGGCCGCCGATATCCGGGCTGCGGCGGCTGAACTGCGAGCCTGCCAAGCCGTAGAGCAAGCCATTCGAGATCAAACAGAGGCCATCGAGCGCGAACGGCAGAGGATTGCGGATATCGCCGCGCAAGAGGCCGCAGAGACAGCACGGCGAGAGGCCAACAAGGCGCATCGCACGAAGATCAACCGCGAGGCCGCCGCGGACCTGATGCACATCGCCGGCCTGAAAGAGCAACAGGCCAAGGACGTTGTGACGGCTATCGCGCAGGACAAAATCCGAAATCTCGAGATTAGGTACTAGCCATGAAAATCCACGAGTGTGACCAACTCTCGGCAGAGTGGTTTAAGGTGCGGGCTGGGATGCCGACCGCATCAGAATTCGATACCGTGCAAGCGAGCGGGAAGGGCGGCGGGGAGAGCAAGACGCGTCGCACCTACATGCTGAAACTGGCCGGAGAGCGCATAACCGGAGAGCCGATGGAGGCTTACTCCAATCCATATCTTGAGCGCGGCAAGGCCATGGAGGATGAGGCGCGCTCCTATTACGCGTTCTCGACCAACGCCGAATTGAAACGTGTTGGCTTCATCCATGATGAGAAGCACGGCGCCGGATGCTCGCCAGACGCTCTGATTGGAGACAATGGCGGGCTTGAGATTAAAACGGCCGCGCCGCATATTTTGATCGACCACATCGAGCGCGATCAGATCCCGACGGGGCATATCGCTCAATGCCAAGGCTTTCTCTGGATCGCACAGCGCGAATACATTGACCTGTCTATCTACTGGCCAAAGATGCCGCCGTTCATCAAACGGGTAACGAGGGATGAAGGCTACATCGCTCGTTTGGCTGGTGAGGTCCGCCGGTTCAACGACGAGCTTGCGGCGATCGTAGAGAAGATCAAGCGGTACAACACATGAGCGCATCCGATCTTGCCTTCGTGAGATTTCATCAGGACCGCGGCGCGGTCATTTCAGCCTGCGAGCGCTATCGCTATTGGCTGCACCGCAGGTGGGTGGTCGGACAGGGATGGACGGTGTTTATCATGCTCAATCCGAGCACCGCAGATGCCGAGGTCGACGACCCTACCATCCGTCGATGCATCAGTTTCGCCAAACGATGGGGCTCGCAAGGATTGATCGTCGTCAACCTATTCGCGGCCCGCGCCACTGATCCTCGCAAGCTAATAACATTCGGCGACCCCGAAGGGCCGCAAAACCACGCCTATGTGCTCAAGGCATGCGAACTGGCTGCGGAACATGAGCCAGACTATGTCAACGGCGGGAAACCGATCAGGCATGGCAAGCTAGTCTGCGCATGGGGCGCGCACGATACGGACATCACGCAAGCGCAGGTTCGTCAGGTCGCGGGCTGGATTGACGCATCATGTGCCATGCCCCTCTGTCTCGGCAAGACGAAGAGCGGAGCACCTCGCCATCCGCTTTATGTGCCGAAGGCAGCGCCGCTCGAGACTTTCGCGCTATGACCTCCGCGATCTGGCCAGCGTACTTCCGATGGGACGGCGAGGCCATGTGGCCAACCGATCGTTTTAAGGCTCGATGTAGCGATCAGTATACGGTCGGAGAGACGTACCGGCTCGCACACGAAGAGGAAGCCAGCACCGAGAGCCGTGGTCATTACTTCGCCACTCTCAAGACCATGTTTGATACGCTGCCTGATCATCTCGCATCGCGCTTCCCCGACATGGACTCGCTTCGATATTGGTCGCTCATCCGTTCTGGCTACGCCACAGAGAACATGATCCCGTGCAAGACAGAGGCCGATGCAATCCGAACGATCGGATGGCTCACCAAACAGCATCCCCATGCTGTCTTTGTGAGGCATGGTGATACGGTTCAAATATTCCAGGCGCGCTCGCAGTCGACGAAGTCTATGGGCAAGGAGTTGTTCCAGAAATCCAAGACCGACGTTTTGGAACTCGTGGCCTCGATGATTGGGGTCAACCTCGAAGAGATGGCCAAACCTCCGGCCGGCCGGCCCGAACCCCCGCCTGAGGTCCTAGAGGCTGCCGCCCTGGAGCAATCCCCTAGGAGGCCCGTAGAGCGTTCCGAGCCCAAGACCCCCACTCCGGTGCCACCGACCCCAGCCAGAGAGTCCAGCCCCCCTCAGAACGTCGGGAAACGGCCTCCTGATCCGAGGGCGCCGCGACCAAAAACCTACCCGTCCTATCGCACGTATCTCACGGAGTGGCTGGCTTGGCTCGATGACCCCGCCGCGATCGGCCTCCGGTTCAACGGGGAGGGTGCGCTATGGGCCGCATGCGGGATGGGGGCGGACGAGATCGAGGCTTGCCGAGTCATGGTTGAGCAGAGGATTGGGCAATTATAGCTTCAAATTTCACAATGCATCTGCTAATAAAATCAAGGCGCTATCGTGATGAGGAACCGCACATCCGCGATGTCATCCAAGACCAGATGTGGCGCCGAGGTTGGCGCGTTCGGGACCTCGCATCCCGCATTGCCGAGAACGATGGCATTGACACCAATACGGCACGCGCCCTGTTGTGGCACTATTTCCGGCACCCGACCGGAGACATCAGGCTAGGTGGCATGTGGATGGACAAGATGGCCCGCGCGCTGAATATGAGCGAGGCGAAACTGGCGAGGATCGAAGAACGATGGTTCCTTCATTGGCGGGCCGCGGAAAGAGGGAAGGAGAAGACAGAAGGAGCTGCCACTATTGCAGGCCCGGCAACAGTTGCGGCGGGCCAAATTGCAAGGACGCCTACGGAGGAGGACGCCGAATGCGTGTAGCCGATGCAAACGAGGAAATTATCCGCTTGGCAAATGAGGGCAAGCGCGTGCCCGACCTGCGCGCCGAGATCGAGCGGCTGCGGGCTGAGTTGGCAGACCCTGCCTATAGCCGCGTGCTCAAAACGGATATCGATGACCAGAATGCCTACGTCGAGCGGCTGCGGGCGGCGCTCAAGCCATTCGCTGATCTCGCGAAGAGCTACGAAGATGCGGACGTGGCCCGGGCCACTCGCTATCGGGATGAGGGGCGCATGAGCGGCGCATATCATGAGGACTGCCACCGCGTTTCCATTGGGCTCGGTGAGTGTCGAGCCGCGCGACTCGCTCTTGAGCAGAATGGGCCAACGGAAGCCGATATGCGCGCCTTTAGCGCGTCGGATGCCGCCTGCTACAGATGGCCAGATGACACAGTTGAACACCGCGCCCTGCGATCGGCCTACATCGCTGGCGCCGCAGATTGCGGAGGAAACAAATGAGCCTCGACAAGCTCTCGCCATCTGCCCTCAAGGCCGCGATGACCGGCGGGACGGAAGCGTGGGACGCACAGAGCGGCGGCGAATGGTGTTGCGCTGGCGCTCGGATGAGAGCTTGCGATGCGGAGATTCGCAAAACAATTCGCGACGCTACGTGCCCATGAGCAGAATGGGCAGAAATGAAAACCTCAACACAATTTGAACCCGGCTGGTTGATGAGGATCGGCCACGATGCCCACATTCGCTGCATGGCCGATCACTCCCCGTCGTTCTTCGCGCAATTCAATACGCGACAGACGGAGCGGCCCATCAGTCAGTCAGAGGCATTTGAGGTGTTCAAGCGCATGGACAGGCGCTTCAAAGAGTGGACGGGAATGACGCTTGCTGAATTCGTGTCTGGCCCACATGGGCAAAGTCAGCAAGGGGAAGGGAAATGATGATCGGATTTGCCCTCGTGGTAATCGGGTTTGGGATTACCCTTCGTTGGGGGACAACGTGGGGTATATGATCGTGACGGGCGCGCTGCTAATCGTAAATGGCGCGTTCGTCCAATTTAGATGAGATGAGCAATGATTGACGACGACGACTACTCGACCGAAGACGACTGCGACCACGAAGACTATGAGGCCGACATTCTGACCGGCTCGGCTCGCTGCTGCCGGTGTGGTCATTCGTGGTGGCAGACCAAGGAAGAGATCGAGGCCGAAAGGCTTCGCGAGCAAGTCTATGCCGAGGCGCCCGCTCGCTTGGTGCGAGACGACGAAATTCCGTTTTGACTCTCATGTCTAGAATTGGCATCGCGCGCATCATTTGGCACCGTTCACGAGTTTGGCGAGACGGTTCACCTCGGCTTGCATCTTTATTTGTTCCTGCAACAAATCGTTGCCAATAATGCCCTGCTGGGCGACGTTCCCCTTGAGGTGGCGAATGTCCTTCTGGAATTCGGCGAGCTTCAGTTCGAAGCGCAATTCAATCGCCGAGATATAGGAGCGCACACGCCACATCATCACCGCCGTGCCGACGATCAAGGATACCACGAACAGCAGCACCGCCCATTCCACAGGCCCCGTCATTCTGGCATCAGGTGTTTGCGGATTTTTCGCGCCTCGTCACGCCCCTCGCACGATCGATATACCGCGAGACACGTCAGCAGCAAATTGCAGCCGAGTGCTACGAGCGCGATGATCTCGGCCCACGTCATCGGCAGCCCCAATGGGATGGCTGGTTACTGCCGCGCGGCGCTGGTCGGCGTCGTGGCCGCATCACGCGCCGCAGTTATGAGGCCGGGCTCAACGATGTGGATGGTATTGCCGTCCGGCGAAACGTAGGTGCCCGGCATGGCCGCGACCGATGCCACCTTGGCCGAGCGCCGGTTGGACACCCACGACCACGCCGCGGCGGCGAGGGTCGGCACCCCGATTATCGCCAGATCCGTCAGCGGACCTGACAGGGCCTCGGGAAGATATCCCCGGGCGACGAGATAGGTGATGAGGACGGGGACGATTGCGCGCAGCGGGCCGTTGATCTGGTCGTTCATATCATCTCCTGAGAATTTCGGGGCACAGCCTGCGAATGCAGGCCTCCCCCTTGGCGTTCTGGCATGGCGTGCCGCGGCGATTGTCCCCGGCACGCGCTTGTTGGCACACATACGCGCACGTGACGGGGAAAAAACATGAGCCGCCGTCCACCTGCGGGCGGGCCGCCTGCGTCCGTTTACGCTCCGGTTCGCTCTCGCTCCGCTGCCGCCGCGCCTTGGCTGGCGCTGGCCGCTGTGAGGGCCTCGCCTCGGGGGTGGCCTTTGTGGCGGGTGCCGGCTCGCTCACGGGCGGGCTCGCCTGTGGCTGTGGGAGCCTGTCGGGCGGGTAGGCGGGCGACAGGTCGGGGAGCGGATCTGGTTCCGGCTCGAGCACTGGGATCAGCCACTCGACCGGCTCCTCGGCCTCCGTATCGCCCGGCGGATGGACCACTCGCACCCTGCACCATCGCGTGCCCGGTATCTTCTCACACAGCCACACCTTGGCCGACGCGGGATCAGCCGCAGCCGGGACGGGCAGCATGAGGAGCACGAGCACGAGCAGCCACCGCATGGATCAGCCCAACTTGTGCGCGGCGGCCTTCGCCATGACGGCCTTGTGCAGTGCGATGTTGTCGGCGTTCGAACCCCTATAGCTTGGCATGTCGAGCCCAGCCGCCAGTTCCGCCCTGGCATCGAAGCTGCTGTCGAGCCGCAGGATTTTCATGAGATCTACAATCGACTCGCGCCAGTCCGTCGCTTCGGGGACGCTCGGTGCGAGCTCGGCGAGCATGGCATTCGTCTGCTCTGGCGTCATCGGACCTTTGGCGGGCTGATCGTGATGCCGGCGGTACAGCGTGACGCCGAGGGCGATGGCGGCGAGGATGGCTGCGAGGACTTTCATGGTCGGGCTCCTTTGCGGTTGAATTCGACGCTCGGCATTTTGCTCATGACCTTGCCCGGAATGCCGACGCCCGCCACGACGGCAACGCCAGCCGTGGTCAAGAGAGCAGCAATATCTGGGATGTAGCCGGTCCCCCATCCCGCCAGAGTCAGCAACAGCCCAATCAGGCCGGTGTTCGCATTCGCGCCGCCTAATGCGAACGGGTTGGCAGGCGGGGGTGGAGGCGGCGCGGGAGCCGGCGTCACCGTCCCCGGCAGCTTGATGCCCAACGCTTCGAGCAGCGCGAGCAGCGCAGGATCAATCGCAGGAGGCGGGGGTGGAGGCGGCGGCGGGGGAGGTGGAAGCGCAGCCGTCCCGCCGAGCAGGGCGACCAGCAGCGGGAGCAGCTTTTCGAGATTGAGGCCACCGGCCATGTCGCCCTCCTTGGGCTTCAGGAGCAGGAAAATCAGCAGAAGCGGGAGCAACTGCGCGATCGGATTGTCGGCGCTGACCGGCGGTTTGTTGGGCTCGTCCGGCAGTATCACCTCGCCGTCGAGCGGGACGTCGCCGCGCGCTAGCCCGAAGCCGTATTTGATCTGGCTGTCCGACAGCGGCGTCTGCTTGCCGGCCTCGTACCAGAACATCGCCTTGGCGAACGGCAGCAGCACCGCGTCATTGGCGAGGTCGATCGGCTGGCTGGCCGGCAGGCCGGTCTTGCTCGCGACGAAGTCGATGTAGGCGGCATAGTTCTGGCCGCCGCCGTACCTGTTGATGATCCCCGCAACCGTCGTGGCGCCGGCATCGCGGTACTTGCGCATCAGCTCCCACCACACCGCGACGCCCTGTTCCGGCGTGTAGAAAATGGCGATGTGGTTGCCACCGCCGATGACCTGCTCGCCGGCATAGCCAGCCGCCGCCTTGTTCCAGGCGACGGCATTGATGGCGCCCGGATTGTTGAACCGGATCGACGCGGGCTGCGACGTGTCCGCGCCGTCCGCGTAGAAGCCGCCGGTGAGGCTGCGGAAGCTGGTTCCTGACGCCGGCGGCCGATCCACGATCACCCCCGGAGCGGGCGCGCGCACGATTGCATCCGGCCGGCGGAACGTGGTCTCGCTGACGCCGTCCGACTGGTTGCCGCCGACATACTTGCCGTTGCCGGCGCAGATCGAGATGTGGTGCGGGTTGCCCAGCCACATCGCAATATCGCCCGCCTGCTCTTGCCCCACGGGGATCGACGTGCCGAAGTCCAGCCAGCTATCGACCCACATGAAGCTTTTCAGCTCGTTGCCCGAATTGTAGGGCGGCCGGATGCCGTATTTGGCCAACCACTTCGCGAGCGCGATGCCGCACCACGCGGTCGTTGCTCCAGCGAGACGGCAATAGCTGGCGAGGTCCGGGAAGATTGCCGCCACCTCCATCGCGAGACGCGGCACGTCCGGGCCATCGTGATATTTGCCGATGTCCGCCCGCGCATCGTCGAGCCAAGGTGTGGCGTTTGCCATGGGCAGGGGCTCCGTTGTTGCAGCGCGCGGCACGAGCAGATCGTCAATCGGCCCGCCACCATATTCCTGGTTGTTGTGATCGAAGGTCACCCCGACCTCTACCATATCGCGAGCATCGTTGGCGAACTGCCGCGCCCATGCCTCGCCGCCCTCGCCATCGGGATATCCGACCGCCCGAATTGGGAGATTCGGCTTGTTGGCACGTCGCCGCAACCTGTCCATGATCTCTGCGGTCGCGTCTCCGTTCTCAACGATGATGCCGACGACGGCCGGATGAAGAACGAGCAAGACATCGTCATCGCTTGGGTTCTTGGCAACCACATTGATGCCGCGATCACGCGTTCGATCGTAAACCGCCGAGATGGTCTGGACCGAATAGCCTTTGCTGTGGGCAATATCTGCGTTGTCCCACTCGACTATGTCGCCGGCCGGGATCTGCGCAAGCTGCTCGTCAAGATGAGGGAGCCAACGCGGGCCGCTCGGATCGACAACGCCTTCGTTATAGTTGCCGGACGTGCCGGTGGGATCAAGATATGGCCCGTACTCGCCCTCTCCGCGCTTGTAACTCTCGCGCTCGTCAAAAATATTGCAGTACCATACGCCCCCCGGTGGCGGCCTCACGCCATACGGCGCCTCGACAACGCAACCATCGATCGGGGCAACGCTGTCCGCGCCAATCAAATATCGGAGCCGCCGTCCCGCCAAAGCGTTTGTCATTGCGGCCCGCTCGCCACGTTGCCGTCTGAGCATTTCTCATCGAGTATCTCATGGTGCAGATACGACACCGCCGCGATCAGCGCATGGCCAGTTGGCTCACCCTCGCCTGATATCCATGCGGTGAAAGCATTCCCGCGCCGGTCTACGAAGGCATAGGCGAGCGCACGCATTCTCCCGGCCTTGGCGTCGGCAAGCAGCTGCTCGAGCCGATCCACTACGCTCGGAACCGCCGCCGCATCAGGCGCCGCAGCAATCGGCCCAGAGCCCGGCAGGTTCACAATGGTTGCTGTCATAGCGTGATTGCCGCACTGCCGATGATCGCAACATACGATAGCGTCACGACGCCGCCGAAGATGAGCGTCCACCGAACGACCTCAAGAGCAATCTCTAAAATCATTGTAGACACCATCACTTGCGTCCGCACCCGGTCGGGTATTCGATCCCGTCGGCAAGTTGGAAAATAATACGCCCGCCATCGTCTTTGAACCACAGCGGGCCGCGCAGGCATGCACCACTACCCATCTGGAATACCTGCTTGGCACGCCAAGTCGAATTAGACATCACGATAAGAGGGGCCTCGGTAATTGCGATTTCGTCGCCATGACCTTGCGCATGCAGATACCCGCCCCCAAACATGGCGACGATGATCAGCGCAAATACCCTGACGCTGCGTAGGATAGAGTTGTGCACTTGTTCCGAGCGCAGCATCGCCGGTAAACACTCCTCGTAAGTTGGCCATGGCGATTTCATTGTGGATACTCCATGATCGGATCAAGCGCCGACAAGATCGCGATGGGGATTGGGTTCTGGTCGAGCTTCAATTCAGCTTCTGCGATCGTGAACAAGCTGGCCTTGTGCTCGAGCGCCAGCAGCCTGCGTTCCTCGATGTTGAACTTGATGCACTCCGGGGACGGAGTTGCGGTGCAATTGTGAGCGCCGTACTCAACCTGCAGCGCCTGCCGCTCTTTGTCGAATGCCTCAATGATTGGCTTGAGGGCGCTCATGTTCCGCGACATGGCGGAACGAAACCCGCGTTCGAATTTGTATTTCTCGTTCACGATGCGCTCGTTGGCGCCGTCCTTCACCGCTCGATCGTATCCGTCGAGCTGCGCGATCGAATTGAACAGCGAGAACATGCGCCCCATCGGTAGCGTCACCTCCCTCGTCTTGCTCCCTTGCGCGGAGGCGACGATGGGGAGGCAGAACAGCGCGATCAAGAGAATACGGAGCATGAATTAGCCTTCCTGCGATTTGCGAGGATGGCACTTTATCGGTTGCAATTTGCGATGTCTACCGCCCATTCGCAATTTTCAATTGGTGCAACTCTTCACGCATGTTGTCGTTGTCGGCCTTGAGCTGCTGGATGGCGCCGGCCAGCAATGCCGTGAACTCGGGATAGTGCACCCCGCGCGGGGTTATGCCATCGGCCTCGTGCACGACCAGCCGGCGGTCTACCTTCTCGACCTGCTCGGCAGTGAACCCCACGCGCTCATCGATGCCGAGTTGCTGGTCCGGTTTATAACGGAACGACACCGGCTGCACACGCAGGACCAAAGCCAAGGCTTCAGCTTGGATGATCGGCTTGATCCCATCCTTGAACCGGGCCGACGAAGTCGTACAAAGCTCACCAATGTTATAGGTCAACAAGCCAGTGCCGGTGTTGTAGCAAACGCTGTTGGCCTGAGTGCTGTTCGCCATGGTGATGACGTTGAGCGTGCCGGTGAAGATGGCTTCTGAGACACCGAGGCCGCCAGTGATGATAACCGATCCGGTCGTCTTGGAAGTCGACGATATGCCCTGCGGAAACGTCATCTGGCCGGTGTTGGCGACAGCCGTCCAGACGGGTTTAATGACGCTCGCAAGGTCCGCGCTATATAGATCAAGGCGCATTCCAGCAGTATTGGAATTGTCGGCGCCAACAGCAAAGATGCGAACATTTCCGCCGGAAAAATCGAAAACTCCACTGCTCGCATTGACACCTGATGCAAGCTGACCGTTGAAGCGGATTGACGTGTTCGAAATTAGCACACTGCCCGTGATCGTGGTCCCGGATATGGCTAGCGGAGACGTAGTGCCAATAATAACGTTATTGATCTGATTGCCGCCGCCGCTGACCGTCCCGCCGAGTGTATGGGCCGGCAACGTACCTACCGAGGACGGCGAGCCCAGCGCACCACCATTCACAACAAACGATCCGGCCGTCCCGATGTTGACGGCCAGCGCCGTTGCAACTCCGGTGCCAAGCCCAGTGATGCTGCCAACGGCCGGAGTCACCGTAATGCTGGATGCGGCGGTGATTAGCCCCTTTCCATTGACCATAATCTGAGATGCCTGCGTGGCGCTGCCGAAGGTCCCGACATTCGAATTGACGGTCGCCAAGGTTGCTGCAACAGAGCCTGGACCTGTCGCCGTTACATCCGCGGTTAACGCAGTAATGCCGCTGGCCGCGCTACATCCGCTCGCTGCGTCAGAAAGATCGGCGCAAGCCAATCGCGCAACAGTAAAAATGCCGCCGGCACTGGTCTGTTTGACCACCTGGGACGTGCCGCCGGTCGCGCTGAAGTTGACTGTGCCGGCGGGCCAAGTGATTGTGCCGGAAGTAGTAGACGCGACGTTGAATGTCTGCGAACCCGTCACCGAGCCGCTTTGCACGATCGAGGACGTAATCCCCAACGTGCCGATGACAGTCATGCTGCCAACGGATTGGACGTTTTGCCCACTTTGGGGGATTAGATTTAATTCACCATTGGCGGATGACTGAATGCTGACCGAAACTGCGCTGGCTCCGCTATTGACGCCACGCAATACAATTGTCTGCGATGCAAGACTCGAGCCTGTTGCTGCGCTTGCTCCGAGATCGAGCCCGATCGTGGCTGCGCCCGCCTCGACACGAAATGCGCTGTCCCACTTCAGTCGAGCAGGAGTTGCGGTGTAGCCGAAGCTGTCTATGTTTATTCCGTAACTTGATCCGCTCGTTGCGGTCAGCGAGTTGCCAATAATGTATATTCCTTTTATGTTGCCGCCCGGCGTGCCTCCTACTGAGGTTGCTTGTACATTGATATCTATCTCAATCCCGTAAATGTTGACGTTGGTAAAGCCGGAATTAGGTAGATTGCTGCCAGTGATGTTGCCGGGCTGCGGCGTGTTACCAGCAGCGAAATTAGCACCAAAGACGTTGACTCCAGCCGCATTGGCCAACGCAATTCCAAATATTGCCACAGCCGCTTGTTGCGTATTTGCCGTACGCGCATATCCAGAAATACCATTGCAACTGAACGCAATCAGGTTAACCGCGCTGGCAGGAATATCACACGCGCCAGTAATCGCCGACGCAACACCTCCGGTATTGGCGGCAGCCATGCTTGTGACGGGAAAATTATTGATGTTGCTCGTAACGACGTTGTAGATCGTCGAATATGTCGCCCACGCAGGTCCGGTGTCTGTCGTCGTCTGTTTGGCCGTAAACGTATGCAATCCCGTCCACGTCGGCACGATTGCCTGAGATAGAGGCGGCGTCGCATCGGATAGCATTGCCGTCGTCGCCGAGCCATTGACAGCGGAAAGCCCGACTGAAGCCGTGGGATTGGCAAAGGCCGTCGACGGCAGCGCCACGATGGTTGTCGCACAACTCCCTCCGGGCGTCGTAACGTCGCCGGTCAATGCTGGCAGCGCATTACATCCAATCGCAGCGTAGCTCGGGTCAGAGCCCGCGCCTCCGCTGACCAAAGGCAGCCCCGAGGTGCCGGGGGCGATTATCTGCCACCCGGATGCGCCGCGCTCGAGGATCGCACCGCGCGTCGATCCGAGCGCCCGATCGATAATGTCCGTCAAGGTCTCCTCTCGTGCCACGCGAGGAGATACGCTCGCATTGCCGCAAACGGAACCGGGCGCGAAGTTGCCGGTACACTGGCCGAAGGCCGGGGCAATCGTCCAGAGCAAGGCGCCGATGATAAGAACGAGAATGCGGCTCATTGAGCAAACCCCCTATTTGCGCGTATCGCGCCTCAACCGATCGATGATGCCGATGACCTGATCGCCGGTAAGTGGGGCACCATAGCTCGCGCGGCCGAAGAACTCATCGCCTGATATGACCACGGTTTTCTTGCGGAAACCACCCTTCGATGTTTTCCACAGTGCGCGTATCTCGATCGAGTGCGGCCAATCGTTGTCCGGTTCATGTGTGATGGTGCGTGAGAGGTCGCCTTGGGGAAGATGGATGGTCATGCCGCCTCTTTCGCTGGCCGTGTCGTATCCTGATTACGGAGCCAATCGCGGAACTCGTCAATCGTCATCGTCGCGACGTGACCGATACGATCATCCGCGCGACCATCGGAGAATGCCTTGCGGTAGGTATCGACTGCTTGACGCTTCGAGGCAAAACCGATCATGCATTTGTGCTCGTCGAACTTCTTCGTTTCAGCGTCAACCTGATCGATGACGTAAACATTCGGCGCCTTGGTGTGCGGACCGATGTAGCAGTCGACGTGATCGCCATCCGATCCTTCGGTGCCCCGCAGATAGCCGTATGATGCCGGCATCCTGACGCGCCACTCTTTGCCGCCTTTGTCTACTCCGCTGCGGATACCTCCCTTCTCGTTCTCGATCGAGATATCAAAGCCGTGGATGCGAGTATGCCGCTTACGATAGTTGCCAGCCTCCTTCTGCGCGTCTGACGGACTGGCATTGACCCGCCCGCCGCTCGCCCGATACACGATGCCGCCGCGCTGAAACTGCCGTAGCGTCTCGATCACAGATGGATTGTATATTGCGCTTTCGATCAATTGGTCCGCATTCATTGCGTCGAACCGATCAAACCCGCGCTCGCGCAGGCGATCCGCGAACTGATTAGCCTCGGACTCTCTGTTGAAGTACCCGCCCACCTGCAGGTTGGTCCCATGCTCGCGATTAAATCGGGCAACATCGGCGGCGTTGGACACATCCACGAATGCTTCCTTGCCCCCAACATTTAACTCGTATGTATGTGGCCCGAAACTCTTCTGAGGCTGAGGTCCGGCATAGACGGCTGGACCAAATGTGTTCCCCGCTCGGGGTTTGTTAACAATGAAATCCTTGGCTGCATCGGCGGAATTATGAAACGCTCTGATGTTGGCGCCAAGCGCGCCTTTCGGTGTCCCGGGAGCGCCAACCGTCATCATGGCCGCCTCTAGCGCAGGCCCCGCATCATATTCTCCGGTGCGATGCAAGTCTCCCGCGGCATGCATCGCACGCTCGGGCAGGGATGCCAGATTTCGTGCGGCGTGCGGAAGATAGTTCTCCAGAACTTTCGTGGCAGCACCCTCTTGCCGTCCCCCCATGGGCCGAACCGCATCCCGCATCCTCTGCGCCGCGGCGCTCCTCGCCATCTGTGCCGAAATAGTGTCTTCGTTGATGGCGCCGCCTTCTGCCCTGTGAGCCCCCTGCTCGCCGTAGACCGGAGCAGACAACGCGGGCAGCGGGGATGCCGGGAGAGCCTGATTGCCAATCCCGCGCAATTGCCCGGTCACATCGCCAGGATTTGTGAGGATGTCCGCAAGGCCGCGATCCGATCGCGAGCGCAACGTATCGCGGAGGCGATGCGGAACGCTCATGAGATACCGCTGCACAAGGCCCATGGTTGCGCCGTGCGACAGCCCATCCATCACGAGATCGCCCATGATGCTTTGCGCTTGATGCTGCTCGGCAAGACGACGCGCAGTCGCGCTATTGCCGAGAGATCGACCCGTCAACTCAGACGATGCCACCTCGAAATTCAACCGATGTCCCCAACTCTCCGCAGCCTCCGGAGTAGGCATGATGGCTGCGATCTTCGCCCGCGTCTCTGGCGAGCGGAGATATTTCGTCATGTTCGCCAGCTTGGCCGGATCATTCCCCATCTTGCCCCGGATGGCAGACACCGCGCCGATGCGATAAGCCTCTCGTTGTGCGTCGGTCATACCGGACAGCTTCGAGGTCAATTCCTCTGCGCTGACTTTGTTGCTCAGGATACTGCGGCCATCCTCGATCGCCTCAAGATATTTGCTCTGCCCGGACCATGCATTGCGCGCCTGCGCGTAAGCTGGATTATGCGCGTCCACGGCATCGACGACGCGATCCCTCATATTGCCGATGACGCGAGCTCGATTGTTGTTTCCAGCGCGCTGCGCGGCATTGACGATATCATCCGCGCCTTTTTTCCACGCATCGATCACGATCATCAGCGGCGCGTCAGATGGATTGGCAATGCCGTATTCGGTTTGCAGCGTGCGCTTGAAATCGGCATCGCTCAGGATCTGCTTGCCCCACCCCTGCGTAGTCTCGCGGCGCCAAGCATCGACGATCTCGGGAACACGGCGCGCATTGAAATCCATGGCGATGTCATAGAGCGGCGCGGCTTCGGCCGATCTTGCCGCCATCGTTTCCTCAATGGCCTTGGTCGCACTTTGGCGCGTTCCCGTGAGGCTAGACAGGTCGCTGGACAAACGCCCCATCTGGGCTTGCTGTCGGGACGTCAGGGCCGGGACAACCGTGGTCCGTCCCGCACCCGGCGTCTGCGCGACGCGCTCCAAGATGCCTTTGACGTTCTCCCCCCCGACATCTGCTAGCGTCGCCTCGGGACGGATTTGTTTTGCCTCTTGCAGCCTTTGCAGGACAGTCTCGGTTGTGTCTCCGTCACGTTTCATTGCGCGCACAAGATCTGTGGCAACATTAGTTTGCGGAGACGTTGCCGAACGCAGGGCCGATGCGATCCCCGCCGCGCCGACTGCCCCTGTGACAGCTCCGGCAACGCGCGCATAAGGCTCTACCGCAGTGCCCTTGAATACCTGCCCGGCACCCTCGCTCACCACAGCAGGGGCCGCAACGCGAGTGGCGAGTTTCGTGGCCATTGAACCGGGACCGCCGACAACAGCAGGCAAAAACTCGCCGGCCGTTTGCGCATAGTGCCCGGCCGTAGTCTGCGGCTCATAGAGCGGCCCTGTCACACTCTCGATACCCTTGCGAATTTGGCCTGAGCCCATAAGACCGTAGCCGGTCGGATCGGTTGCCTTGGCACCAAGCTTTTCACCGACGTAGTCGATGCCTCGGTTGATCAATCCCGCAGCATCTCCGGGCAATCCGGCAAGACCGATCAATCCCTTGCCGACACCCGTGACGCCGGAATGTGCCACATCGGCAATAGTATCGACCATTGACGGCTCGGGCTTTGCCGTAGGGGTGGCCTTCAAATACGCATCGGGATCGAACGCAGGCGCTGGTACCTCGCTCTTGAGATACGCATCGGGATCGAATGCATCTACCATCACTCGACCCCCAAGCGCTTCTTGATCGCAGCGGACCTCGGATCGCCAGGATTTGCATTGGCCCAATCAAGGGCTGCTTTGTCTTCTGGTTTCACCGCAGCCGACGACAGCGGCGCCGTAGCACCATGGCTATCAGCCGCGCCCGATCTGCGGATCCTCTCCATCTCCTGTTTTGCCTTGAGCGGCGCGGCATGCGCAATCTCGATCTCCTTGAGCATCCGTCTCATCACGCGCTCGTAAGCCTCCGGGCTGGTCGCCTCGCTGACGACCTTCATCGCCTCTTCCTTGTCGTGCACAGTCGGCGTGCCGGTCGGAGAGATCGCGCGAGCATACGTGTTGATGATGGCGAGGTTCGCAGCGCGGAATTCCAACAAGTCCGGATCGCTGATGTTGCTCTCGACCATCTGCACCAGCTTGTTGACCGGCACAAACTTGCTGCGAGGAACGTTCTTCGAAACCTCAAGCCCCTGATGGATGGCGCCCTCAGCCTCGGTCGAGTTGACTGCCATCCGCGCAACTTGTGTCCCGAACGTGCGTTGCTGTGCGGTAAGACCGGACTGCTCTGCCACCTTGGCCAGGATATCACTCGGATTCATGCCGCGCTCGGTAGCCTTGCGCGATGCAAGCGTCTGGACCTTGATGATATTCTCCGCGCCCTGCGCGCCGCGGCCTAGATTTGTGAGAGCCTTAGCATCACCCGCGAGAATGCGTTCAGCCAAAAAGTCGGCCGTGTCATCTGGCAGCAAACCGCCGGTCTGTTTTGCCTTGTTGACTGCCGCAATCTGCACCGGATCGGCTGGGCCGCCCTTGATCGGCGACAACGATCCGTCGGGGTTGCGCATATACCCGCTTCTCTCTCGGCGTTCCTCCAGCGCACCCTTGCGATTGCGGTCCAGAATGTCGTGCTGACGTGTCGTCTCGTCAGCCATGCGAGACCGCAACGCCAATTCCTTCGCAGCCCTGTCCGCATCCTGTGCCAGTCGCTTGACCGCAAGATCAGTATGCAATCTCTGATGTTGCATCTGCGCTTCGGTGCGACGATCATCACGTTCGGCTTTCTTCTGGCCCATGTAGGTTGCGAGCCCTTGCTGACCGCCTTCGCCGATCGCCACGCCGAGATGGGGCGAGCGCGACGCCATCATGCCGAGGCCAGCCGACATGAGACCTTGCCATGCGGCCGGCGAAATACCGCTCGCAAATCCTCCCCGCGATGGCGGCGCATTGGAGGGAGAGGCCATGCCGTCGCCCTCCGGCGCAGGAGGCGCAAGGCTGATCGGATCGCCAAATCCGGCCGTTGGAGATGCTTCTGGAGGCATCCCAACGTCGTCGATCATGGAAGGGCGCGAACGCGGCAGTGGGACCAGTCCTGCGTCAGAGACCGCCGGGGGGCCGTAGGCTGTGGCATTCCCCATCTGCGGGTCCATGGCCCCCGACGCTATACCCTCCTGTGCGGGCTCGGCACGGTCGGCAAACGGCATTTCAACGGGCGGATAGGATAGCTCCCCGGAAAACCGATCATCAAAGCTCGGAACCATGGACCCGGTCCCAAATCCAGCCTGCATGACCGGACCACCATCGTCATAACCACGCACCCCACCCCCACGGTAGTAAATCGGGCCATCGCCAAAGCCCATCCCAGTGCCAAAGCCTGCAGGATTGATATCGCCCAGTCTGCCCGGAGCGAACGATACGGAGTTGAGGCTCAACGGACTGTTCCCGCTGCCCGCGAGCATACGGCCAAGGCCGGCGCCAGCTTGGCTCATGGATTGCTGCGATGGCCCCCCGGACTGACCTTGGCCCGCACCGGGAGGGCGCGGCATCGTATTGCCGGCAGTGAGTTGCATCATCGGCACATAGCCGACGCCGGACGCGTATGGCATGACCGGAGCACCGCCATCGGCAAAGCCTGGGATGCGACCGCCCCTAGCGCTCGTAAGCGCTTGCCCTGCTGCGGAGCCTGCTTGCGCTCCTGCGGGTCCACCGAAATAAGCCCCGGCCGCTGTGAGCCCAAGCCCGAGCATCTGGTTCAACGGGTTCGGCGTCGGCCCCGTTGTGGTCGACGTGCCGCCCATCTGCGATCCGACGCCGGTATTGATCCCAGCGAGCCATTGTGCGGTCTGAAATGGATATGCCTGCTGTGCGAGGAATTGCTGATACAGCGCCTGATCTTGCGCTTGCTGTGTCTGCTGCTGCAACGTGCCGGCACCGATTTGAGCTCCAGCGCCCTGAAGCCCCGCGCTCTGACCCGCGACCCCAAGCGAGCCGATGGATTGCGCCGCGTTGCCAAGGTTTTGCTGCTGTTGCTGCGCAGTCTGTAGCGCTTGGCTGTATCCCTGATTATAGAGCCCGGCGATGACAGGTGCCTGTGCGCTCTGCTGCTGACCTGCGAGAATGGCCTCGCCGACTTTCTCTCGATCCCCTCCGAGCGCACCCTGCGCTATCGCGTTGCCCTTCACGCCCTGCATCTGCTGGGCGTTCATGTTGGCGAATTGTCTCTGTGTCGCGTCAACCACCTGTTGCGTATAGGGCGATTGATATCGCTGAATATCCGCCGCAGACAAAGGCTGTGCCGCCTGCGTCGCGTAGCCATGGGCCTCGTCGAAATACGGCGATGCAAAACCGGCGTTCTGATTTATGCCCGAGATGCCGGCCTGCTGTTGCTGATTTACGGGAGCAACAAATTCTCCGCCATATGTCGAGAATGGAGTGTTTGCCACCCCCTGCGCGCGGGCGAGAACATCCTGATAACCCGCCATCGCCTGCGGGTTTGGCGTGTTGGTGTTGGTTGTTGTATTCGATCCCTTTCCGAAGCTCACGGCGTTACCTCTTTGCGCGCCCGACCGTTGCGGATATGAGACGGAAACGGCTTCTGCCAAAAGTCGTCATCATCAGCCGTGCGCTCATTCGCCCATTCGGCACCGTAAATCCAGAACGCGCCCGATGGAAAGCCAAGCGAACGACGATAGAGACGCACCTTACCAACAACTCGCTGATTTGTCATAACGCCGATTGCCAAGGGAATTTTGATCTCGTCTGCACACTTCTTGGCAAACTCGATAAGTGTCTTCGCATGGTCGGTCCCCGCGCGATGATCGGGCCGAACGTAATTGAAAAGCTCCTCCAGATGGTTGTCCTTGCGATACCAGAACCGAGTGATGAGCAGGAATATCATGCCCTCAATGCTGTCCTTTGGGCCAATCGCGCCGATGATGCCGCCTCGTTTTTCGAACGCGAATGCAAACATATTCCGCGCACAATCCAAGTCGAGACCACGCAGTCCGCTCTCGGCATGCATCATCTCGAGCAATCGGATAACCTCGGGCTCGTCATCCTTCGTCGCTATGCGCACTGGCGAGCCCATCAATTGTCTTTCGTCCCGTTCGGCTTCGTGTTCTGTGCGATCAGAGAGTCGCAAGCATCGCGAAGCTGTTGGATGCCGCCGATGTCCGCGCGCAACCGAACGTTCACCACGAGATCGGGATCGATCTTGCCGTCCGCGTTCGGTGTGAATTGAGCGACCGCCAACGTGATGTTGCACACGCCATTGAGCGTTCCGGACCCTGCGACGACGCTGAAGAATTGCGGCAAAACATGCAGCGGGTCCGTGACGGGAAGGATGGCCTTGTCGGTCATTCGATCAATCCTTTGCGGGGCCAGGCAAGCGCTTCAGCGTGCGGATGTGATCCTTGCGCATCTGTCCCATCCATTTGTCGAGCACGCGATGCCCGTGGTCGATGTCACCGCCGCCGATCTCACGCACGGTGTCGGGATCAATCACAAACTCCCCACCCGCTGCGGCAATATCTACACCATCCCCGGAGTCAGATGCGCTGCCACCACTGGCGCGGCCTTTGCCAAACATCTGCGAAAGGATGGCGTGCCCGGCAACAGAATTGTTTTGTCCAAGATGACTCACGGTGTCGGCGTTGACTATATACGATCCCGCAGGAACTTTGATCGGGTGATGATCTGTGCGCCCCGGTACTGTTGAGTTGATCGGCCCGACATGCACGCTGCCGCCAGAGGCGCGCTTGACACGATAGGCGACATGAAGCGCGGCACCTCCCCTCGCATGCCCGTCCGCCTTCCGCAACGGTGTTACATTGGTGTCGTCCACCTCCGGCTCTTTCTCTTTCTTCGGCTTGCGCGATGGAGGAGGCTTGCGCGAGGATGACTTGTAGCTCTTGACGATGCCCTCGGAACGGGCCGCCGGCGATGTGCGGGATGGTACGGGCACCTTCGATCCGATCGTCGCAAACGTCGCGCCTTGTGCGAGAGCAGCCGGCAAACGGTGCCAATCAAGCAGTGCGTCCTCGGCTTTTTTCTTCGCCTCCGGGCTTCCCGTCATGAGGTCTATCTGCTCGGGCAACATCGCCAGCTCGAGCGGGCTGGCAGCGCCGGCCGCCCATGTTGCGGCACCCATGCTTTGCGGCTTCGCCTTGTCTCCCATCTTCTTGAATTCGGCGAGTTGCGCCACGTGCATGTTTGCTTGCTTCAGGTTTCCGTCCAGGATTGCCTGCTCGGCCTTGGTCGCCGTCGCATCCCACGCCCGCATTGTGCTGTTGGCCCCCATCGACTTGGCCAACCGCGCTCCGTATGGCAGCAAAGCGCTCATGGCGATGCCGGCGCCGCTGATATAGTTGGCGAGCTGCGGATATCGATCCCGGAATGGTGCCTCGGCAATGCGCTTCTCTTCAGTGATGCGCCGTTCATTGGCAATACGCTCGCGTTCGAGCTCCAGCTTCTGCTGGCTCTCCAAGGCCGATTGCTTCGCCGCGCTTTCGTCAAGACCGCGCTGGCGTGCCGCAGAGGTTCCCATCTCCATCCGCTGGCGATCCATCTCGACCTGACGCTTCTGCGCATTGGTCAAGCGCTGGCTCTCTGCTGTGTCGGTCGAGCCGAGCACCCCGCCGAGCACGCCGCCGAGCCCAGCTATGGCCTTGGGCGCTGCGCTGACTGCTGATGCGATATGCCGTCCGAACGGCAGCGCCGCCGCCACGCCATAGCCCAACGCCTCCCCCGGCTTGTCCGATTGGGCCGCCTCCTGTGCCATGAGACCGGCGCCGACACCCGGCACCGCGTCGACTGCAGAGAGTTGAGGATTGCCGAGCCCAGTCGTTCCGAGCATGCCGCGCACGAAATGGCCCCGCGGAGACGTGGCGCGCTCGTCTCCCATGAGGAAATTGGCAATACGGTCGCGAACAGACGGCTGGTAGGAGCGCATCTCCGGCTCGGAAGGCGCGTCAAGAGCAACGGCGCCTCCCTCCGCATACCGAACCAACCCACCCCTCCTGCGTTTCTTGGCGCGACGCTTGACTGAATACGCGATTGCCAAGCTTTGATCGCGCGGTTTACCCGCAGCCAACTCGGCTTTCAGGTTGGATTTGAAGGCCGCATCTGAAGGTGATTTCACAAGCGGCATGTTGCCTCACGATGGAAGAAACAGAACGTATTTGAATGTCTCCGTCCCCGCTGCCGTTCCTATCGGCGTCGAGAGCGAGAACGAAACCCCCGCAGTGACCGCTGACACATATAGCCCGTGTGTGACCAGCATCGAGGCTGCCGCGGAATTGGTCGCAACCATCAACGGAAACCCGCTCGCCGTGATCGACGGCTGCGTCACGACAGTAGTCGTCCCCGCCGACATTGTAAACGTGCCGTTGACGCGGGGGAATACGTCCCGGATCGCCTGTGCAATGATGGCAAGGTTCTGCACGCTTCCCTGCATCGTCGAGACGATGTTGGTGGTGTCGATATTCGATGCATCTGCCATTTCTACCTACGCCCCGCCGGTGCCCATCTATATCTCAGCCTACCGAACCTCACAAAACTCCCGAGGTCCGATCCTCCTATCGTAAACGACGCTTGCCGCCCACGAAGCCGTGTCGTGATGTACTGCGTCGCCGCTGTCGCCGTGTACGGGCCATAGGTGACAGGGGTGTCGCCTGTGTAGTTGATGACGTTGATCAAGATCGAAACCTGCGCTCCTTTCGCCCCGGCGTAGGTGCCGAAAATGAAGTCAGGCAATATCTGATCGACGAAAACAAAGTCCTCTCCTTCCGCAAAATAGAAGTAACCCGTCGTGATACTCCACACGAGCGGTTGCCCGTCCGCATCGTTGCTCGTCTCATGCTGATAGATGATGCCAGAGCTGCTCGCCCTGATCGGAGGCCCGAGCACGGTCTGATCGATGCCGGCGGATCGGTCTAATGCCCCGTAATCCCACGGCGCGCCCGGCTCCGTAATGTTGAATTTGACGTAGCTGTCGTTTTCTCCGCTCGACGCCAATGACGGGAATTCCCATCCCACCTCGTTGAATGGAGTGTTGGGCATCGCCCGTATCTTGTAGACGTTGTCGAGATCAAGGTTCTGGAACACGAAGTCCCATACGGGACACGGGATGACAGAAACCCCGGACCCGCCGCCGAACGAATAGAAGTTGCTCGGACCCATCCAAAAAATTCCGCCGCGCAAGGCCATCCATGCATGCGCCGAGATGAGTCCCGCACCAATACCGATCCGGTTGAACCCGAACACATTCGGAAATCCGACGTAGTTCATCGCCCATAGGTCAAGATCGGTCCAAACATAATCCTGGTTTGATACAGCCCCCGCACCAACAATACGTGAGCCGATCGGGATACGGAACGATCCAGCCTGATTGGTCGCAGTGGTCGTGAAGTTCGTGAAATCCTCCACGTCCGACCATTTCATCAGGAGAGGGTCCTGCTCGATCCCGACACCCTCGCGCACAGTGGACCCCCAACACGCAAGTATCTGCTGTGAAACCGAGACAAAGATACCTTGATTAAGCGGGGGCGCGGTCGTGATCAGCTGCGCATTACCAAACCCTCCGGTCGGATCGAATTGATAAACGCCGCCGCCTTCCGGGCACGCCAGCAATATCTGCCCCCAATTATCCGAGGTCCAATCGGTTGCTGTAATCGGGGTGCCGGTCTGGGATGTATTGACAGTGCCAGTGCCGTAGCCGCCGATGCCGTAACCCCCGAGGCCGTATCCAGCACCCACAGCGGCCGGCCCAATCGCGATGTAATAGACAATCGCGACATTGCCGGAATTCATCGAGAGCCCGGACGACGCGTTCGCAGCATCGCCGGCTGTGATGGTGAAGTTGTCGACGTCAACAATGGTGGCTGCTGTGTATGCCCCGAAGATAGTCACTCCATTTCCGGTCGTGGAAGTCTGGAAAACCGCCACCTCGCCCTGAGACAGCCCGTGCGCGGCCAGCGTGACTGTGACAACGGCCGACCCGCTCACGGTCGTAAACAGAGGAACGGCACCTCCATTCGAGATACTCGCCGTGGCACTCGACGATGCCGTTATTTGATATGAGGTCGCGCCGCTGATTTGCGTGATCTGATAAACATCATCGATGATAAGGCCCCCGACAGCGACGGGAGTGTTGAACAGAACCGCGTCGTAAATCGTGACGTTGGCGATACCGGCATCCACGATGGTGACGACAGGAGAACCGATTGTAGTCGTGAAATTTGGCGTTGGATTGGTGCTGACGGTCTGCGGGGTGATGTCTTGGTATTGCCCCTCAGTGATGATCGCAAGCTGCGTCGTGGTTCCGACCTCGAGATGATCCGTGCCGTTGAGGTCCTGCCATGCGTGAAGATCGCGCGGCACGCCAGGAACAGTCGTGTTGAAAAACCGCGTCCACCCTCCGAGCTTTTGGATAAGGCTGTCACGATAGCGAATGAACGAGCTTTGCGACACGGCCGCCTCGTTCAATGTCGGCGTCTTCTCGACATTGACTCCAGGACGCAGGGTGACGGAACCAAACGGCATGGGCTCACGTCTTGATCAGCGGGAGCACCGACACGATCGTCGGCTGCATGTTCTGGCTGCCCCCCGCGCCCGTCGTGACGATCGCCACGGATATTCCAGTCGTCGCGGTCCCTGTGACACCTGGTGTGCCAAATCCTGGGAGCACCACTTGCTGACTAGAGGCGCCGCCTCCGGTTCCGGTCGTATCCATGCGATGGTTGTGACCTGGGTCCGTCACGTTGGCTGTGTGAGTGTGTGCCTGCATTGATTGGCTTCCGCCAGCAGCGCCCATCGTCGTGCCGTTGATGCCGCTGATCGCAGCTGTGACGCGCGCGCTCGTTCCTGTGTCAACTGGGAGATCAATCCGGTTGCGCGAGTCGGGAACCCCGAATGTCGTAATGCCGTTCCCCCCGAAGGTCGACCCGAGCAATACCGCGAGCTGCGGATAGACCGATGCCGTATAGATCGATCCGTCACGAATGAGATACGGTCGCACCGTGCATGCCTGCATCCATGATGGCAGCGCCGTAATCCCGACGATATCGACCCGAGTGCCGACCATCGGCATGTTGACATAATCGACCGATGTCCCGTCGTAGAAAATATGGACCTTCTGCCCGGGCGGGGCTCCGATCGTATTCCCAGTACCCGCCGATGGCGCCAGCGCAACGCAGAACGCCCCCACCGTGCAAAGGTTCTCAACGATGTAGAAACCCGGCATCGAGAATTGGATGGTAGCCGTGCCGAGCAACGTACCGGAAAATCGCAGAAGCGCATTTTGGCTCTGATAAGGACCGGGCCCAGGTGTGATCGAACCCGTGGCAACCGACAGCGTGATTGTGGTCGCTGAGGATAGCGCCAGCGTCGCAAAGCCACCGAGGATGCCGTCCAATGCCACGAAATCAGGATTGAGCGCTGCGGTTCCCCATGCGCCCGGGAGATCCCCGGTATTTGGAATGATGAACTGTTTGTTGGTCGTCGTAGGCATTCTCAGGTCCTTGGTGGCGTCGCGAGCGGTGCCGGCTCATAAGGAGACCAACCCGGCCCCTCAAATTTCTTCTTCATCTCCTCGGTGCTCGCCGACTTCATGAGCGTTTGGAGATGCGACTCCCATGTCACGCCGGACTTCGGGTCGTCAACTGCGGCGCCGAAGTTCTTCATGTAGCCGGCCGCAAAAACCATCGAGGCGGCGAAAAACACATCCGGGAAATACACGGACAGCAGCGTGGTCACATTCGAGGTCGAGAGCGGAGCTGGCCTCTGCGTTCCCACGACCTCTACCTGATAGGCCCCGTTAGGCCACGGGCCGACGATGACCGCACCCTGGTTCACCATGGCAAAATAGTCCGGCGCGGCCGACCCTGTCACGCTTGGCCACAGCATGTTGAGCATCTCCTCTGATGCCGGGACCAGTGCCTTGCGCGTTCCCAGCTCGGGATCGATGGTGCCGGCCGGCGTGATGATATTGATCTCCTCTGTAACCACAAATGTCCCGATTGAGGATGGAAGATTGAAATTGCGATTACCCGCTGTCAGCGCAGCGCTATCGTCCCGGATGCTGGTGTTGAGCAGGTCGAGCTCGCGATACAGTCTCTGCTCGGCATCGTCGATCATGTTTGGAACCATGGCGATAAATCCGGCGTCCGAGGCCGGGACCGGCATCATGTTCGCGATCGAGGCGAGGTACGATGTGTAGTTCAAGCTCATTGCACCACCCACAGACCCGGCGTCGGAGATCGGAAACCGAAACCAGCATAAGGCGTGACGATCTCAATCGAGGTTGCGCCGTTGATGGTGTCGGACCCCACGCATGTCAGCGTGATCTTCCTGCTCGTGGTGTTGGCCAGCCCGCTGATGTCCTGAACGACCAGACGCGAGAGATTGCCGACATTCGCGGCGATCCATGCCGTGCTTCCTGCCATCGCCAGATTGGAAGTCCCTGCCGCATTCACATAGATAAACACGTCGGTATCTGCGATCGTCCCATTGGCGCCTGTGATGGTCTGAGTTGTGCCGGTCGGCAGATCGGGAAAGACGAGAGCGCGAAACGATGGCGTGGCAGCCGTACCGCTCGTTGGGCCGGCCAAAACCGTATTAGCCAACTGCGCCGGGAACAACGGGATGAATGACGACGCAAGAACGCTGAGCGAGAGGCTGTAATTCACCCCCGATGACGAGTTGGGGGGATACACAATCACCATAAGCTCGGTGCCGGCCAGTGCGCCGGTAAACGACTGCAGGCTTGTTATGCGCCCATCGGATGGCGTGGTCATATCGTGCTGGTTTCAAGTGACAGTGAAATTGCCGGAGTGCCAATCTCCCCCGTGATCGTCGATGCCTCGAGATAGATTGGAACCTCGGTACGCGGCGGCGTGGATGCCTCCATGATCATTGGCCAGACTTCATCGACGGCATAGGGCTCGACCCGTGCATTCATGACCGGCATGGGGTCGGGCGGGAGAACAATCGTGCCGAGCTGGCGCTGCGGAATATCCAGACAATCCGAGCAGACAGTAATCCGGGTATTCTGCAGCTGTGCCCCGCGCCATTCGAACTGCCACGAAAGCTTGTAAAGGTTCGTGACAAACCCGCACCTCTGGCACGTCGCCCACGCGCGCGGCGCGGTCGGATCAGTCTCAGCTCTTCGTGGGTGCGGTCTCATCTCCGGTAATATGCCCCAATGCCGGGCGCAAAGGTAGTGGGAACATTCTCTGTATTTTGTGCGGCGGCAATGCGCCATGCTTCATCTGCGTCGGCCTTGCGTTGGGCTTCTAACGGAGGCGCATAGATGCGTGCGAGCCGATGTGACATCCCGGCCACCAAAGCAT